>Ga0209540_10000064_pt1 | contig 141970 bp, 118 predicted proteins | sample BarGraIncu01121A_FD_184501 | JGI IMG/M metagenome (GOLD analysis project Ga0209540, IMG submission 184501) | Arctic peat soil microbial communities from Barrow, Alaska - Barrow Graham LP Incubations 011-21A (SPAdes) (version 2) | ecosystem: Environmental > Terrestrial > Soil > Wetlands > Peat...
TATGCAATATAGTCTCTTTGTTCTCTCTCACTTTTTGCATAGCAAACATCATAGATGTTGAAGCTAAGTGTTTTTGTGAGGTTGTTAAAGCCGTATAATGTCAGCTTTTTCTCCAACCCTAACATCACAACCTTTCTGTAGTTAAATTATGTGCATGACTGTAACTAAATTATAAACACACAGAGTGGATAGTACGAGTAAAATTTAATAATGTCAATGGTTTATGGTGCAATCTTATCTACGGAACCGAAATATGTATATTTGCCGTCGACAATTCTGATGATAGTCACGCTCTTTACGGGGTCTCCGGATCCGTTGTAACGGATCGATCCCGTAACGCCTTGGATTTCTTTTCTTATTGCTTTATAATATACCTAATATACGATATTGAAAATCCATTGACTGAATAGCTTTCGGATTGTAAAAGAAGGAGACAATATATGCCTGGACTTGTATTGGAAGGCGGATCCTTTCGAGGTATTTTTAGCGCCGGTGTTATGGATGCACTCCTGGACGACAACATTATGTTTCCGTACTGCATCGGCGTATCCGCCGGAATCAGCAACGGCATTTCCTATTTGTCCCGGCAGCCGGGGCGAAATCTTGAAGTCCTCCTCAAATACAGGCACGACGGCCGATACATAAGCAGGCGTAATTTTTTACGGAGCAGAAGTCTCTTTGGCCTGGATTTTATATTTGATGAGATCCCCAATCATCTGGTCCCGTTCGACTGGGACACTTTTCACGCGTACGAAGGAACGGCCCTTGCCGGCGTAACCAATGCACGTACCGGCGAGGCCGAATATTTGAACTGTCAGGAAATGGATGCAAAATGTCAGATCCTGCGTGCTACCTGCGCCCTTCCGCTTGCCTTCCCGCCGATTAAATGGAAGGGGGAAGAATATTTTGACGGAGGTCTGGCCGATTCCATTCCGATCCGCCAGTCGATCTTAGACGGTAATGACTTCAACCTGATTGTCCTCACCCAGCCTGACGGTTTCCGCAAGGAATATGCCAGGGAGTACGATCTGGCTATTCGCTTCCTCGGTAAAAAATACCCTAAGCTTGTCGATGTTTTAAAGACACGGCACATCCACTACAACGAAACAGAAGACTTCTGTAACCAACTGGAAGCAGACAAAAAAGCAGTTATTATCCGTCCGGCCTACAAACTTGGCAGCATGGAAAAAAGCCTCGATCAACTCCGTGCGAACTATCAGCACGGATTCGACTTGGCTAAATCCAGGATGGATGAGATCGGCAAGCTGTTCTGATTCCCGGACAGGAACCCGGCAACTGCAGAGCCCTCCTATTTCAATCTGTCGAAAACCAACCCGAGGACTGCATCATTTGAATCGATAATGGCAGAAACCTTATCACGGTCATCTGTCGTACTCATCTGTTTTTCAAGACCCGACTGTGTTTTCTGATAAATCTTCTTGATATATTTGAGGTATGATTTTGCTTCCCCGGAAAGACTCTGCATCCTGAATGTTTCCGCTATCATATAAGGAATCTTCAAATCTTCAGGGTTAAGCTTCATCGCAAGATCATAATCATCCCTTGCCTCATCAAAGCATTCACAACTTGTGTAATACTCAGCACGTTCACGAATAAATCTGCTGTCATCATAATGGATCTTAATCAGTTTGTTGAGTGCGTGCAGGAACTCAGGACCATATTTCCCGTATTTGTAAAACGGCGTCTGTGTGGAATAAAAAACAGCAACAATTTCATATAGAACGGGATCGTTCGTATATAAGTCGATTGCCTTGTCAAAAAACTCTTTTAGCCGCTCCAAATCATTCTCAAGGGCTGCTTCCCTGGTGAACTTGCGATATTTGGTATAATTTTCATAATCGAAGGAAGCACCCTTACTGGCAAATGAGTAGTCGAGCTTCCAACGCGGACACGTCTCACTCAGCAGACATCTGGCAAAGGGCTGATTTGATTCGATTAATCCGTCGATCTTTGTCGTCCATTGATATTCGTTGTCAAACATATTCCAGATATCTGACGGAATATTGCGGTTCTTCAGCAGGAAATCCTGGATAAATGGCTCGAGACCCATTTTATTAGTGCTCCAGAAAGAATCCTTATGAAGCAGATTCTGCCAGTTGGCAGCATCCCTTCTTGTGAAAAAATCATCACAGATTCTCTGCATTTGTCCCAGAAAATCGTTGTAAACTGTCGTTTGCGGAAGCACTGCCCCCTGTAAGTGAGCAGAAGCGGCGCTGCCGGCGAGGTCCGCTGCAGCACAAGCCTGATCTTGTGATGCTTTTGCGGCGGCCAGCTTCCAGTAACGGCTAAATGACATCTCGATAAGCATTTCTTCCTTGAAGGAATCCGGACTGTTTTTGATTTTGGCTAGCCTTAATGCAAATTCATAGGCAGCAGACAGCATTTTGGCCTCTTGTGCGGGAACGGTAACCCGCATAGTTGTATATGCACGCTCAATCAAACTGCTGTCTTTGGTCTTCTCAATATCAAGAATTTTCCACATGTTCATTCGCTTGTGATCCTCCCTATGCAAACATTGATAGTCGCGGTAAATCTCCTGGTGGTTTCGGTTTTCCCCCTCGAAAAATCATCCGAAGAAAGAGATAAACATTCTACTTTACATATTCGGTTGTTTGAACAAACATGTCAACACATTAACGGAAAAAATTGCACTTTTTGCAACATAATTTATGCACTTTGCTGATGCTTCATCAAAAGATTGCTGCACAATGCACAAATACAGCGCAACTTTCCAGGTCAGTGAATGATAAAAAATATCTTTAAAACAGCAGCCTGACCGCCGCTAAGACAGTCATTACAACAATCACATTCCGGAATGCTTTTTCATTGAGAACCTTTACGATTTTAATACCGATGACTGTTCCCAGAAACAGGACAGGAAGCGCAATCAGCGCTATTCCAATTGTCTGTTTTGTAATATTATTCCAGGCAAATATTTGTATCGGAAGCTTAATCAGGTTGATTGCGAAGAAAAACCATGCCGTTGTGCCAAGATAGTATTTTTTTTCAAATCCCATGGCTAATAAGTAAATGGCAAATATCGGACCTGCAGCATTCCCGATCATACTGCTGAATCCACAAAGGATGCCAATGATAATGATAAACCAAATCGAATGCGGTATTTCAGACTCAGACCCTTTCCTTCCCAGATAGAACATTGTCCCTATGCACAGGAGAATAATAACGGCAATTATGATCTTGAAGGTATGTTCATCAATCAGATTTCCCAGAATGGCTCCGATGATTATCCCCAGAACAGAAGACGGCAGCATTCGGAGAATCTCTTTTGTATTTACAAATTCACGATATGCCTTTACAGCAAGCAAATCACCGAGGAGAAAAAGGATCAGCATAATGGCTGTCGACTCCTTGGCACCGAATTCCGTTGCCAGAAGCGGAATTGCAAGGAGAACAGCAGCACTGATGCCTGTTTTTCCTATTCCTATCAGTAAAGCAGCAATAAGTATGATAACTCCCTGCCACATGGTAATATGCAGCAAAGCGAGTAATTCGGTCATATTATCTCCCGTCAAGAAAAAATTTCCAGCTACATCTGTCTATTTTTTGTCCGTGTATCATTCCCGGCTGGATTTATTCTTCATCCGCCTCAAGTTCATCAAAGAGATCGTCCAGGAATTCATCGCTTATCGCCTCCGACTCGCAGATCAGAAAGCCGACCCGGTTTAAGGCCGAGTACGGGGCACCCGATATATCGGATCCCAGAATAACTTTCACTTCGCCTATTTCATCTGCGATAGCATCACAAAGGATACGCAGGTCCTGCTGTGTCCCGGTCGCAAAATCCATGCATGAGAAATTCGAAATCTCCTGCCATCCATTCTCTCTCCTGGCATATACGATGACTGATTCTGCCTGGATCAGTGTCGTCGGCGCACCTGTCGCATCTGATAGAACGGCAATCTTCTTTTCCATATTCATTCCTCCTTGCGGCAATATGCCAAATATCATACCGGATTTTTAGTCGCCCGGCCCTGTTATCGGGCGAACTGGCTGTTATACAGAGTAAAATAAAAACCTTTCGTCTCAAGAAGTGCAGTGTGTGTACCCTGTTCTATGATTTGACCACCTTTTAGCACAAGAATCAAGTCCGATTCTTTAATTGTTGACAGGCGATGAGCGATTACGAAGCTTGTCCTGCCTTTCATCAGGAGCGCAAGTGCCTCCTGTATGCGAAGTTCCGTCACAGTATCGACCGAGCTGGTTGCCTCATCGAGAATCATCATGGGCGGATCCGTGATCAGGGCACGGGCTATTGTCAGAAGCTGTTTCTGCCCTTGTGAGAGGCTTCCGCCGTCTTCCGGGATCACTGTGTCATACCCGTCAGGCAGTCTTTTGATGAATCCATGTGCATGCACCGCCCTGGCAGCCGCCGTGATTTCCTCCTGTGTAGCCGAGGGCCGGCCGTACGCAAGGTTATCATGCACCGTTCCTGCAAAAAGCCAGGTGTCCTGAAGGACCATTCCGAACGATCTGCGCAGGCTTTGCCTTGTTATATGCTGTGTATCCATTCCATCCACAAGGATGACACCCTCCTGCGGTTCGTAAAACCGCATCAGAAGATTTATTATGGTTGTTTTGCCGGCTCCGGTCGGCCCGACTATGGCAATCCTCTGTCCGGGCTCCACCCTGATCGACAGGTCCCGGATCAGCGGGCTTGCCTTGCGGTATGAAAAAAACACATGTGAAAATTCCACTTTTCCCCTGTCTTTTTGGGGATCCAGTTCTTTTGCATCTGCCGGATCAGGTGCCTCCTCCGGAAGGTCAATCATCTCAAAAACCCGCTGTGCCGAGGCAAAAGCCGCCATGATCTGGGAAGTAATATTTGTCAGATCATTGAGCGGCCGTGAAAACTGCGTCCAGTATGTAAGAAAACTCGAGATTTGCCCGATCGATAATCCGCCAACCAGCCAACCGAAGACCCCGATCAGGATATATGCCGCATAATTAACAAAACGCGTCGACGGGTTCGGAAGCGAGGACGCAAACTGCGCCTTCTGCCCCACCACGTATAATTTCCGGTTGATTCCGTCAAAAATCTTCTGCGCAGCGCCCTGATGCCCGAATGCCTTGACTTCGCGCTGGCCGGAGAAAATTTCCTCGACTACACCGTTGATCTCACCGATATATTTCTGCTGGCTGCGAAAATATCTGCCGGTCAGTTTTGCAATCCGGGATGCCAGCCAAAAGGTAAGTATGGCCGCCGGAAGCACAATCAGCGTCATCTTCCAGCTCATAACAAACATAAAAGCCAGTGTCCCCGCGACCGTTACGGTTCCGGAAAAGAGCTGCACCATACCTTGCAGGAGCCCGTCGGAAATTGCATCGACATCATTGACAAAGCGAGACTGCACATCGCCGTGTGAAGTACGGTCAAAAAATGAAAGCGGCATCCTGCATATCCGTGCAAAACCGTCTTTTCGAATCTGTGCCGCCGTCTGTGCCGCGACAATATTGGACATATAATTCATCAGCCAGGAGAAAACCGCACTGAATAAATAAAAGCACAGGAGCATAATGACAATCGAAAGGATCGCAGGCAGGTCAGCCTGTCCTTTCCCTATCATAAAATCTATCGCCCGCCCCATAAAAAACGGCGCAACAATGTCGAGCGAACAGCCGAGGACTGAAAAGAGGATCACTAAGACAATCTTCCCCCTCTGTCGCCCGGCGTAACCTATAATTCTCATCAGAATTTTTAAGGAGGGCTTGACCGGCGCCTGCCCCAGGCTCTGCCCGTCCGGCGCCAGGTTCCTCATTCCGGGAAGTATCGAAGAAGCCTGCGGCATCTTACATCACCTCCTGTTGTGACAGCTGTGACAGGGCGATGGACCGGTACTGCCCGCAGGCGGACATCAGCGTATCATGTGTACCGAGACCCATTTGCCGTCCGTCTTCCAGGACCAGGATTTGATCCGCCCCGCGAATCGAAGCGATGCGCTGGGAAACAATGATGACGGTCATTCCCGTATTCATCCGGATTTCCGACAGCGCTTCGCGGAATTTTGCCTCCGTCGTATAATCAAGGGCTGACGATGCATCATCCAGAAGGAGTATCGAAGGATTTCTGACAAGCGCGCGGGCAATGGTCAGGCGCTGCTTCTGTCCGCCCGAGAGATTCTGACCGCCGCGTTCAATCCATGTCCGGTATTTTTCCGGCATCCTGTCAATAAAGCGGTCGGCCTGGGCATAAGAGCAAGCCCGGGTCAGTGCTTCATCCGATGCCTCCGGGTCGCCCCAACGAAGATTCTCTGCAACGGTCCCCGCGAAAAGCCTCGATTTCTGGAACACACATCCCATGTTTTGACGGACCGCTTCCGGAGTAAGGTCCTTTACCTCTTTTTCAAACAGCCGCACTCTTCCTGCCTGTACATCGTAAAAACGCGCAATCAACGAAAGGATTGTCGTTTTGCCGGATCCGGTACCTCCGATAATTCCCAGGACACTTCCCCGCGGAACGGAGAAACTGATATCTGTCAGGGCGTTTTTCTCTGGATCGGCCTCCGGATTATCGACATAAGAAAAATCAACATGCGAAAACGAAACTGCTGGAATACCGGCGTGAATGTCCTGCGTATCAGCATGCAGGTCTAATGGAATTCCTGCAGGAGTTTGCCTGTCCGTCCCGGATACCCTCCCTGCCGTTACTGATTGATCAGCGTCTTTTGCCTGCACGGATGCAGTAACGTCAAAAACTTCATTCACACGGCGCAGGGAAGCGGATGCCTTTGTAAAAATCACGACAAGATTCGCCACGGCTATCAGCGCCACAAGAATCTGTGCAATATAATTTATGAAGGCAATTATCTTGCCGGTCGTCATTCCCCCCGCGTTCACACGCAGCCCGCCAAACCACAGAATCGCACAGATCACCAGGTTCATAATCAGGGCAGTCATAGGATTCATCAGGGAGGCTACACGGGTGACACGGATCACACTTCGGGCATGGGCATCAACCTTTACCGCAAAGCGCTCCATCTCGACGGAAGCCCGTGCAAATGCACGGATCACGCGTACTCCCGAGAAATTCTCGCGTACGATTCCGCCTACATCATCAAGCCTGTTCTGAACGCCGGTATAAAGGGGGAAGGCGGCAAGCATAATAGCTGCCAATACCGCAATGAATGAAATCACTCCGACCCAGATTACAATAGAAAGGGGAAGATCAATTAGCATGGCCGCAGCAATACACCCGATGCTGACAAACGGCGCACGGAATATAAGGCGGACTGTCATCGCAACAGCTATTTGCAATTGGCTAATATCATTAGTAACGCGTGTTGTCAGTGTGTCTGTCCCAAGGGCATCCATGTCAGCCATAGATAGATAATTAACATGTGAAAAGAGTGCGCTCCGAATGCGCGTTCCAAAGCCCTGGGATGCTACCGAAGCACTGTACTGGCATATAATGGCACTTGCAAAACCGACGAGGATTATGAAAAACATACGGATTCCCGTATGAATAATGTACGTCTGGTCATGGCGGGTAATCCCCAGGTCAATGATGTTTGCCATCATAACGGGCAGAGTCAACTCCAGAATTGCTTCCAGCAGTTTAAATGAAGGGCCAATGATAAAGTGTCTCCGGTAAGGACGAAGATAGGGCAGAAGGTGCGAAAGCATGATGTCCTCCTAAGAAAAGAGTTTCACATCAGGGTCCACCGGGATTCCCCGATGTTTTGCGGAAAATCATGCATGGAATCCTTTTTGAATAATCCTTTTCCTCATCCTACCATATAATCAATCAGCTGCAATCGCCAATCTGCCTGAACCTCTGGTACCGTGCCTCCATCGCCGCGTCCGGATCTGCTGCAAATGCCCCTCTGAGCCGTTCTGCCGCTTCTGTCAGATAGGTCTTTAACGTCAGCGCCATCTCCTGCGGATCCGCATGGGATCCGCTCTGGGGTTCAGCTAGAATAACATCGCATATCTTCATTTCCTTCAAATCATAAGCTGTAATATGAGCCGTGTCTGCCGCTTCATTTTCGCGGGTAGGATCCTTCCATACAAGGGATGCAAAACCCCTTGGGGAAATGACCGAGTAGATTGCATTGGACGTCATCGCAAGTTCGTCGCAGACCGCAATGCCCAGAGCTCCTCCGCTGCCGCCTTCTCCGATAACAATACTTATAACCGGTACGGTAAGGGGCATCATTTCCAGAAGGTTCCTGGCAATTGCCTCTCCCTGTCCGCGTTCTTCCGCGGCAACACCGCAGTATGCGCCGGGTGTATCGACAAAAGTAATCACAGGTCGTCCGAATTTTTCGGCCTGTTTCATGGCGCGAAGTGCTTTCCGGTAACCCTCCGGATGCGGCATGCCGAAATTGCACGCCTGGTTTTCCAGAAGGCCTTTGCCTTTCCTGTGGCCGATAATGGTAACAGGGGATCCATTCAGTCTTCCTATTCCCGTAAACATCGCCGTGTCATCCCCGAATGCGCGGTCGCCGTGCGTTTCGTGGATATCCGTGAAAATCATCGGCAGATAGTCCATCAGCGTAGGTCTTTCGCGGTTGCGAATAATGGTCAGGCATTCGGACCCTTTGCTGCGGTGTACCGGAAGCGGCGGGAGGATGGTGTCCGATCCTGCCGGTGTTCCGGTATTTCCGGGTGCATGCTTCAAATGAAGTGCAATAAGCCCGGCAAGATGTGATTTCATCTCGCGTCTGGGAATAATCATATCTATGAAGCCGTGTTTGAGTATGAATTCTGCGCGCTGGAAATCCTCCGGCAGAGCCTGTGCGATCGTCCCCTCGATGACACGCCGTCCGGCAAAACCGATCAGTGTGCCGGGCTCTGTGAGAATGATGTCGCCGAGAGATGCAAAGCTTGCCGTGACGCCTCCGGTTGTGGGATCCGTCATGATCGAAAGGTACAGAAGTCCCGCCCGGTGATGCCGCTCGACGGCTGCCGAGGTCTTAGCCATCTGCATCAGGGATACGATCCCCTCCTGCATACGTGCTCCGCCGGATGCTGAAAACAGCACGACCGGCAGCTTAGCCTTTGTGGCTTCTTCAAAAAGTCTCGTGATCTTTTCGCCGACGGCCGACCCCATCGATCCCATCAGGAAGTTCGAATCCATCGCACCGATCATACATGCAAAACCGCCGATTGCGGCTTTACCGACAATCACGGCCTCTGTCATCCCTGTTTTTTCGCGAAGCTTACTGAGGCGGTGTTCGTAGCGCGGAAACGAAATCGGGTCTTTGCCGAAAAGCGTTTCCCACAGTTCTTCAAAGGATCCCTCGTCCACTGTCATCGCGATGCGTTCCCTGGCGTTTACCCGGAAACAGTGCCCGCAGTGCAGGCACACGCTGTGATTTTCCTCAAAATCTTCACGGAGCATGACGCCCTGGCAGGACGGGCAGCGAAGCCACATATCGTCCGGGATCGGCATAAGATAACTGAAGCGGTCCTTGACACCGGCCTGTCCGGCATCTGCTGCGGTACTCGTCTTTTCAGTAGTCTCCTGATCTTTGAGATATTTATTGTCCGCATCAAGGCGGGCTCTCATTTGTGAGAAAGTATCGTCCATACTGACGCTCCTTATGTGGCTTGCGCTGACGGGGAAGGAAGAAGTTCGTCCTTTTTCCGGGCCAGGTATGTGTTGTCATAGTTTCCGCGGAGGAAATCCGGCTCGCGCAGAATTGCCAGGTGGAAATCGATGTTTGTTTTGACGCCGACGATCAGGAACTCCATCAGGGTCCTTCTCATCCGGACAATTGCCTCGTCCCTGTTCGGTGCCCATACAATGACTTTGGCCAGAAGCGAATCATAATCCGGCGGAATTGTATAACCCTGATATATCGCGCTGTCAATCCGCACGCCCTGCCCGCCGGGCAGATGAAGTGTCCGGATCGTTCCGGGACACGGCCTGAAATCATGTTCCGGGTCTTCTGCATTGATGCGGCATTCAATTGCATGGCCGCGAAAAACAATGTCCCTTTGTGAGTAACGTAAGAGTTCTCCCGCAGCAACACGGATCTGTTCCTGGACAATGTTGACCTGGGTGATCGCCTCGCTGATCGGGTGTTCAACCTGTATACGGGTATTCATCTCCATAAAATAAAAGCGGCGCTCGGCATCAACGAGGAATTCGATCGTTCCGACGCCCGTATAGCCGATCCGTCTTGCAAGGCTTACGGCTGCGTCCCCCATCTGTATGCGAAGTTCTTCCGTCATGAAAGGCGATGAGGCCTCTTCAATAATCTTTTGGTTTCTTCTCTGAACCGAGCAGTCACGGTCGCCGAGATGGACGACATGGCCGTATTCATCACAAAGAAGCTGGATTTCAATATGGCGCGGCTGCAGTACAAGCTTCTCCATATAGACTTCGTCATCGCCGAAACATGCCTTTGCCTCCGCTTTTGCCATTTGATAAGCGCCTGGAAGCTCTTCTTCGTTATTGGCGACACGCATACCGCGCCCGCCTCCGCCGGAGGAAGCTTTCACCAGTACGGGATAGCCGATTTTTGCAGCTTCCGATTTTGCCTCAGCAATGTCGCAAAGAGCTCCCGCAGAACCCGGAATGATAGGAATACCGGCCTGTTCTGCCGTTTTCCTGGCGTTGGCCTTATTACCCATCTGTTCCATAAGCTGGGCTGTCGGTCCGATGAATTTTATGCTGCATTTCTGGCAAAGCCGCGCAAACACGGGGTTCTCTGAAAGAAATCCAAACCCCGGATGAATTGCTTCAGCGCCGGTTGTCAGGCAGGCGGATAAAATCGCCTGCATATTCAGGTAGCTGTCCTTGGATGCGTCCGGTCCGATGCATACGCATTCGTCGGCAAGCTGCGCATGAAGCGCGTTTTTGTCGACTTCCGAGCACACCGCCACCGTTCGGATGCCCATTTCCCGGCAGGCGCGAATGACCGTCACTGCGATCTCTCCCCTGTTGGCAATCAAGACTTTACGAAACATAGACATCTCCTTTTATATGGCTTATTCCTTGTTGACGATCGCAAACATAATTTCGCCGCTTACACAGAGTTTGCCGTCTACGAAGGCTTTGCCCTCGCCGAATCCGATCGGGCCGCGCTTTTTGGTCAGCTTCACTTCCAGGCGAAGTGTATCACCGGGAAAAACGCTTTTCCGGATGCGGACCTTGTCAATTCCTGCAAAGACGGCAATTTTCCCTTTGTTCTCTTCTTTGGACAGAGCAACGATCGCTCCGGCCTGTGCAATTGATTCTACAATCAGCACGCCCGGCATAATCGGCATTCCCGGAAAATGCCCCGCAAAAAAATACTCGTCCCCGCTTACGAATTTCTGGGCAACAATGGATTCCTCCGTCATCTCAAGAACTTCATCAACCAAAAGAAACGGATCCCTGTGGGGGATGATCTTCATGATTGCTTCCCTGTCCATCAGGGGAGCTGCGGCTGCAGCACTTTGATTTTCCAGCGGAATTTCTGTTGTATCCGGTTCCGGAATAATTCTTTCACTCATTTGTTGCCTCCCCGGCCTGGCCCGGATCAATTATAAACAGTTTGTGCCCATATTCGACACGGCTGGCTTTTTTGACAAGAATCTCTGTAATGCGTCCGGAAACAGGGCTGTTGACTTCGTTCATCAGCTTCATAGCTTCGATTATACAGAGAACATCGCCCTTTTTTACATAAGAGCCGAGCGAAACATATGGTTCCTGGTCGGGTGCCGGCGAGTCATAGAACACGCCGACAACCGGTGAAGTTACAATGTAGCCCTGCGGGACATCCTCATCTTTGGCTGATTCCGCGGCAGCTGCCGGATAATTTTCCTGTCCGGCGCTGCCCGGAAAAGACATGTGTGTATCAGATGAACCGGAAAGATAGACCACTTCTTTGTCACGCATCAGCGACAGGCTGTTTTTACCTTCACCCATCTGAAAACTCGTGACCCCTTCCTTTTTCATATGAGCCATAAGCTCCTTTATCTGGCAGAAGCTGAGACCCGTCTCATAAAGGGATGACTCATTGGCCGGCTTCACTTCATTGTTTTTTGTATCCGCGCTGTTTTTTGTATCCGGTGACATTTTTTATTCCTCCACTTTTCTTAAAAGGAGTGATGCATTCTGGCCGCCGAACCCGAGTGAGTTGGAAAGAGCGGCGGTTATCTTAGCCTTTCTTGCTTTGCCCGGTGTGTAGTCAAGATCACATTGGGGATCCGGTGTTGTAAGTCCGATTGTCGGTGGAATGATGCCGTCCCGTATCGCAAGCGCACAGGCAATTGCCTCGATGCCGCCTGCTGCCCCGAGAAGATGCCCGGTTACCGATTTAGTAGAACTAATGGCTGTTTTATAGGCTGCATCCCCAAGAGCCGCTTTAATGGCAAGCGTCTCGTATTTATCATTCAAATCCGTACCCGTCCCGTGGGCATTGATATAGGAGACTTCTTCCGGCTTGATGCCGCCCTCTTTCATCGCAAGGCGCATCGCCTGGGCAGCGCCTGTGCCTTCCGGATCAGGGCTTGTGATATGGTATGCATCTGCTGTCGCCCCGTATCCCGCTACTTCTGCCAGAATGACGGCGCCGCGTGCGGCTGCGCCTTCCAGTGTCTCCAGAATCACGATGCCTGCACCTTCGGCGATGACGAATCCTCCGCGGTCAAGGTCAAACGGCAGGGATGCGCGGTCCGGGTCATCCGTCAGGTTTAAGGCCTTCATATTGGAAAAGCCTCCAAGCGCAATCGGTGTAATAGGTGCTTCCGCACCTCCTGCAATCGCGGCTTTCAGGTATCCATGCTTTATAAGGCGAAAAGCCTCGCCGATTGCATGGGAACCGGATGCGCAGGCTGTTGTAACACAGAAGTTCGCACCCTTTAATCCATAGTTCATCGACACTTTACCGGCGGCCATATTGCTGATCATCATCGGGATAAACAGCGGGGAAACCCTGTCGGGACCGCCTTTCAGAAGAAGTTCTTCATACTGGTTCTGCATGGTATTGAGTCCGCCGACGCCGGATCCGATAATAACGCCGACATCAAACGGGTCCATATCGGCAAAAACAATTCCGGATGACTCGACGGCTTCTTTGGAAGCTGCAACGGCAAACTGGCAGTAGCGGTCCATACGGCGCGCTTCCTTCCTGTCCATATACAGCATGGGATCGAAGTCCTTTACCTCTGCGGCTAGTTTCACTTTGTACTCGGCAGGATCAAAAAGGGTCAGCGCGGAAATTCCGTGGCGCCCTTCTACAAGCGATTCCCAAAAAGAGTCCGTGTCCTTACCGACCGGTGAAATAACACCTGTACCGGTAATGACTACGCGGGGGTGTCCCTGCCTGTCGGTGTAAGAGATTTTTTTGCCGTTGTCTGTACTCATATTCATCCTCCTCGATATCCCTTTGGGTATGTCGAAAATATTCTTTATAACACCAGTCCGCCTGAGACTTCCAGTACCTGTCCGGTTATATAGGACGCTTCATCGGATGCCAGAAAAGCTACGACCGAAGCAACATCCTTCGCCTTGCCGAGTCTCCCGAGCGGGATTTTATCTATCGCGGCTTTTTTCAGATCCTCAGACAGCGACGCTGTCATGTCGGTCTCAATAAAGCCCGGGGCAACAGCGTTGACTGTGATATTGCGGCTGCCCATTTCTTTGGCAAGACTTTTGGTAAGTCCGATCATGCCGGCCTTTGATGCCGAGTAATTGGACTGCCCCGCATTCCCGTACACACCGGCGATAGAAGACATATTGATAATTCTTCCTTTTCTCTGACGGCTCATAAGAGGCAGGCACAGCTTGGAAAGCATAAAAGCACTTGTAAGATTGATGTCGATCACACTGGTGAACTGATCGAGGGTCATTCGCATTGCGAGGCCGTCTTTGGTCTGTCCGGCATTATTTACAAGGACATCGACACGTCCGAATGCATCTTTTGCCGTCTGGAAAACATGCAGGCAATCATCTTCCATTGAAACATCGGCTGCCGCAGTAATCACGCGGATGCCGGGACGAATCTCCTCGCACCGGGCTTTGACAGCATCAGCTGCTTCTTTCCCGGAACGGTACACAAGAACCAGGTCGTAGCCTTTTTCGGCAAAAAGCTCTGCGATCGCCGCACCGATTCCGCGTGAAGCCCCTGTAATGATTGCAGCCGGAATGATCTCCGGACCTGTCCGTGCGGTATTCTCATTCTTTATCATCAGATTGAGCCTCCCTTTTTAACGATTTCCTCGTATTCTGCAAACATTTCTTCAATTATTTCTTTGGCGGGCTGGATTTTGGAGACCATGCCGGCAATCTGTCCGGCCATGAAGGAGCCCTGTTTCAGATCGCCGTCCTTTACTGCTTTTCTAAGGGAACCAACCATAATGGCTTCCATCTCTTCAAAGGTAGCTCCCTTTTTCTCCAGTTCAATAAGATCCAGCACCAGGGAATTTTTGATGCAGCGCACCGGGTGCCCACCGCTTCTGCCTGTGACACGTGAGTCAATATCGCGGCTCTTTATAACAAGGTTCTTATAATTATCGTGAATCGTACATTCTGTCGAAGTTAAAAACCGGGTGCCTACCTGTACACCGCTTGCGCCGAGCATGCTCGCTGCTGCGATACCGCGTCCGTCTGCGATGCCGCCGGCGGCAATAACCGGAATACTAACTGAGTCAACAACCTGGGGAATCAGGGCCATCGTAGTAATCTCACCTATATGTCCGCCGGCTTCGCTGCCTTCAGCGACAACCGCATCGACGCCAAGGCTTTCCATCCGGCGCGCAAGGCCCGTCGAAGCAACAACCGGAATGACTTTTATGCCCGCAGCCTTCCAGGCTTCGACATATTTGCCGGGTGAACCGGCGCCCGTAGTAACGACGGCAACCTTCTCGTCAATAACTACCTGGGCAAGCTCCGCCGCACAGGGGTTCATCAGCATGATGTTGACGCCGAAAGGCTTGTCGGTAAGTGTCCTCGCGAGCTGAATCTCTTTACGGAGCAGTTCTCCGTTCATTGATCCGGCTGCAATCAGTCCGAGTCCGCCTCCGTTGGAAACAGCCGCCGCAAGATATGCGTCGGCAACCCAGGCCATGCCGCCCTGAATAATCGGATACTTCGTTCCTAAAATACTTGTTACCCTCGTGTTCATATTGATCAATCCTCCTGTGAATATAAAGTTTCCGCAATTTTGTGTTTACCTGGAAATCAGAATTTGCATAATAAGGCACCGTATGTCAGGCCGCCGCCGAAACCCGTCAGGACCAGCGTCTGTCCTCTTTTGATCCGGCCAGCGCGCACTTCCCTGTCCAGGCATATCGGAATGGATGCCGATGAAGTATTTCCAATATCCGCCAGGTGTGAAATCATTTTTTCACTCGGTATGCCAAGCCTTTTGGCTGCCGACTGCAGAATCCTGTCATTTGCCTGATGCGGTACGATAAAATCGATCGCATCAATGCTGATGCCGGATTTTTCAAGTACGCGTTCGATCGCAAACGGCATCATCGTCGTCGCAAACCGGTATACAAGCTGTCCCTGCATTTCAAGGAAAATTCCTCCGGCATGATCAAAACGGTCTTTTATTTCAGGGGCATCGGCCGGGATGAATGGATGATGGGCCGGGTCAAAAGCCTTCCCGACAATAGCATGTCCCATCGTGCCGTCCGCTCCGATAAAGCACTCATACACTTCACTGGGAAGAGCCTCCCCGGAACCGGAATCAGCACTCGAAAGAACGATTGCCCCGGATCCGTCTCCAAAGAGGACGCAGCTTCTCCGGTCCGTATAATCCGTAAGCTTCGAAAGACTCTCCGTCGACACAATCAGTACATTATGAATATCTGATGTCGCCAAATAGCGCATTGCAATATCAAAAGACTGTATAAATCCGGTACATGCCGCGTTTACGTCAAAGCAGAAAGCGTTTACCGCACCCAGTTCGGCCTGAATAATACAGGACATATTCGGCGAAGAATAATCCGGGGTAACAGAGGATACGATGATAAGATCCAGCTTCTCCGGAGCAAGACCTGCCATATCCATGGCCCTTCCGGCTGCTTTGACACCCATTTCCCAGGTAGCCTCACCGGCACTCAAGTGCCTGCTTCTAATTCCTGTACGTGACAAAATCCATTCGTCGTTCGTCTCGACAATCTCAGAAAAGCGGGCATTCTCGACCACTAAATCAGGAAGGTAGGAACCGGTACCCAGTATTTTATAGGATTGAATCACAATAAATGCCTCCAAATTGCAGTTATGCGGGTGCAAAATGCCCATACTACTTGCTTTTCTTTTGAAAATCAAGTATTTTGATAATCAAAGATTATTGCCATTGTACTACCGGCAATAGCATTGCGTCAACTATTCGGAGGTTAATAAATCATGAAGGCATATCTATTCCCCGGCCAGGGAGCACAGACCCTGCAGATGTCCGTTGATATTACGGCCGCTTTTCCGGCCTCTCTCTCCCTATATAAGGAAGCTCTCGATGTAACGGGAGTTGACCTGCTGCGTCTCACTGAAGAACAGCTTTCCCTGACCCGCTACACCCAGCTGGCGATTATCGTCCACAGCATTGCCTGTCTTGAGAAAGTACATGCCGAAGAGTCGGCCGCACCCGCACCATCAGGGCCGGCAGCAAATCCGGATACAGTATCTATCGGTCTTGCAGGGTTTTCACTTGGTGAGTACACCGCGCTTTTTGCAGCCGGCGTCATTGGATTTGCCGACCTTCTGCTTCTTGTCAACGAACGTGCCCGCCTGATGCAGCTCGCTTCTGACAAATACCCCGGTGCCATGTATGCCATCCTCGGATTATCGGACGAGCAAGTCGAGTCATGCCTGTCAAAGATCAAAGACGTCTACCCGGTCAACTATAATTGTCCCGGACAGCTTGTGATCGCCGGCACCGCTGCCGCATCAGAAAAGGCCGCAGCCCGGCTTCTCGACCTTGGTGCCCGCCGTGCGATGAAGCTTGCCGTCAACGGCGCATTCCACTGTCCGTTCATGGCCGAAGCCGCCGCCTCGCTAAAGGTATTCGCACACACCCTTGCCTTTGCCCCATCAGCGGCTGCGCTTTATTCCAACGCCTCGGCATCCCGCGTTCCCGCTGATGCTGATATCCCGGCCTACCTCGAAACCCATATGATCTCCCCCGTACGATTCACAGACGAAATTCGCCGTATGCGCCTTGACGGGTACGACGAATTTATTGAGCTGGGTCCCGGTAAAGTTCTGACTGGTCTTGTAAAAAAGATCTGAAGATACGTTTTTCTTCCCTTCCGAAAAAGAGGTGCCGCATGCACCTCTTTTTTTATTATACGGGCAGCCTTCCCCTGCAGGAGGGATCACCTGCTATCTGAAATACACCTGTGTTCATGCATTGTACAGGATCATATGGGTCCGGGCGGCTCCCTCTCCGGAATTGTGATATGAGTGGGTTACATCCGATTTGAAACGGATGCTCTCGCCTTCTTTAACTGTGTGTTCATCATCGGCCGAACGGATGGTAAGCTGGCCGCATATTATGGTAACAAACTCGCAGGTTCCCCGAAGATGGGGTTCGGAGCTCCAATAAGCGCCCTTCTCTATCTCTACATAATAGACAGCAAATTTGCGGTTCTCATCATCCGGGAAAATCGAATAGTTTCTGACTCTCCCGTTATCTTCCATGATGGGTTCTATATCCGCTGTCCTGATGACTTCAAAGTCATTCTTCGGACGGATGGTGAGGGCGTCGAACGACACTTTCATCCCGTTTGCGATTTTCCACAAAGTTGAGATTGTCGGATTGCCTTCACCCCGCTCGATTTGCGCGAGCATACTTTTACTTACACCGCTGACTTTTGACAACTCTTCCATGCTCAGCTTATTCTTTTCGCGAAGGCTCTTAATGTTGACAGCAACGGTTTGATTCATCGTATCCATAAATTTTCGCCTCCCTATTGACAATATATCGTACAGATTATATTATTATATCGCACGAAAGCGCATTATAATACTCACTTTGTTGTATTATATCGTTCTAAAAGGGCTAAGTAAAGAGACACGGTCCTGACAGACAGGAGAAAAGTCATCAATCAGCGGCAGAACTGGCGCCGGCCCGGAGGAGGTAACTCAGAAATGATGAAACACATTCGATATGTTTTTGTGAGAACGCTTCCCGTACTCTTTGCCTTTCTATTTCTCGGCATTGCCTTCGGGCTTCTGCTTCAGCGCGCAGGTTATAATTTCGTATGGGCACTGCTGATAAGTACCTTTGTGTATGCCGGTTCGATGCAGTTCGTACTTGTTCCCTTCCTGGGAAGCGGCATAAATCTTTTCACCGTTATACTTATGACTTTATCAATTAACTGCAGGCATATTTTCTATGGGCTGTCCTTTATCAGAAAATTCAAGGGCATGGGAAAGCTCTATCCTTATATGATTTTTTCGTTGACGGACGAGACATATTCCCTTCTCTGCTCAACAAAAATACCCGAAGAGTTAGATGAAAACAAAGTAACCTTCGGAATCGCCCTCTTTAACCATATATACTGGATTGCCGGCTCTGTGACCGGTTCGCTCTTAGGGCAATTCATAACATTTGATACAACCGGAATCGAATTCGCCATGACTGCGCTCTTCGTTGTCATCTTCATTGAACAGTGGATGTCTGTAAGGACTCATCTCCCGGCCATTGCAGGGCTTCTATGCGGAACGGCCGCCCTGCTGATATTCGGTGCGGGCAGCTTCATCCTTCCCGCGTTGATTGCCTCCATTGTCATTATTCTTGCTAGTAAAAATATCGTCCAGGCTAAGGAGGGCGCACTAAAATGAATTTTGCATATGATGCCGGTATTGTAATTACAGTTGCCGTCTGCACATTCCTGACAAGGCTTTTTCCGTTTGCACTGTTCGGCAGGACACAGCAGCCGCATCCGCTGGTTTTATATATCGGCAAAATCCTGCCCTCGGCCGTAATCGCCGTGCTCATCATATATTGCCTCAAGACAGTACAGTTTACCTCCCTGCCGGGCTATGCACCGCAGTTTCTTGGCATCGCCATTGTCGCTGCACTTCATGTCTGGAAAAGAAACTATCTTTTGAGCATTGGCGTCGGAACAGTCTGCTATATGTTTATGGTGCAGATGGTGTTCTGATATCTGTAATTAAGTGCGCAGATCACGCTCAAAATACAGGCAGATATCATAAGGTTCCCGGGTATCCATGTCCCCTTTTTTTTCTATCCTTCTCCCAAATTAATTGGCATATTAAGCTGCATGAAATCCGCCCACATACTTTGTCGCTCAAATATTCGGAATTTACTTTGTGACTTAAAGATTAATACCCCAGTGTTTTCATTACTTTGTCTATTTCTTTAATATCAGCATCCGAATTTTCTTTTGCGACAGCCCTTATCAGGACGTTGTCCACTCGAACAATTGTCTCATATTTTGTTCCATTTACTGTTTTACCATTCATGACAAGTTTTCCGGAATTGCCGGAACCTGATTCCGTGCAGCTAAAATTGGAATCCCCTTTTGCTTGCAGCCCCTTGGCTGCTTCAGCCGAAGTATCGTATATCCCTTTTGCTTTTTCTGCAGTCTTGAATACTAAACAGGTAACCCTGTATTCCTGGCTTTCGCTTACGGTAGATGTGTCTGAAATTAAATCCTCTGTTAACAAGGTTTTCACTTCTTTATAATTCATATCTTCCATGATCCCCAAAAATGCTTGAGAATCCAGTGCCTTATGCTTTTCGCTGCACCCGGTCACGGACAGAACTATCATGATACTTACAAAAATACTAAAAATCTTCTTCATCATTTTTCTCACCTTCTTATAGATACAGCACGTCATTCCGATATAAATGCTTTATAGACTTCTGCCTGGAAGTCTTTATCCCCATCAAAAATAATATAATGATTAGCTCTGGTAATCGACTCATAGACACCGTCTTTAAGATAAAAAATACGAACAGTTGATTTCAACTCTTTCTTTTCCCATTCATCCAGAAAAGCATTGGCACTCGCTGTAAAAGCTGCCTCGTCGGCAAACGTACCGGCTTCAACTTCAATCCATAGCGAGCACAATGTATCCTCTTTGGCATCAATTGCGTCCTGCAGCGAGCTCTTGCCTGTCATGGCATTGGAAAATTCATTTGCAAAAGACGCATAAATTTTACAGGATTTGAAATACTTGTCGGCAATCGGTTTAACCATCTCCTGGTAATCATCATAAATCAGCAGTCCGAAATAATTGTCTTCATAGGTGATTTCAGTATCCGTTTTGAACCTTTCCACCCAGAACCCGTCCAGTTCTTTATCGCCTCCGGTAATGTAGGCATGCATAATATCATAGGAAAAGTCGAACCCCTTCCGGAAGAAACTAATAACCGTAAAGTCGATATCACCGTATTTGCTTTTCAAGTGTTCCGTCATATCCTCCACAATCTTCTCTGCAGACTCGGTCGAATTGTCGGAAGAATTCATCATGTTATTTGAAAGCCAATTGTTATTCGCAAGAATATTACACCCGCACATTCCTGTCATAATAATGACCGCTAATAAAGAACTGGTCCCTGCTTTCCAATACCTCTTCACTAACACTGGCTAACCTCATTGATATTTCTTTTTACTGTATCAATTTCTGTCTGGATGTCATACAGTTTTTTGGTAATTGAGCTTTGAGGCTCCTCAATTTGTGATGTAGTGTTATTGTATTCCTGCTCAGTCAGCATGCTGTTCATTTTACTTGAGTACTTAGCTGCTGGCGTTGCATTGCGTCGAAAAATCCGCCGCTGCTTCATAGTCCTTTTTGAGTTCCCTCAATGCAGCTTCCGCTTTGGAAATATCAGAACTGCAATGATTTATGCACGCCAAAATATCTTCCTAGCTCAAAGATTTTCACTCCTTGCCTGTGCAGTCCTTTACAGTATTACCCGGATCGGATCTATCCCCTGAATTGTCCGGCAACAGATGCGTCAACTACTTCATACCTCCTTGCTGTTATATCGAGTACCGCTTCAATTTCACGAACAACTGCCTCGGTCCTGAACTGGCGAGCACGGTCACACATCAAATCCGAAGTCATCCTTATTGTTTTAGCCATATTAATTCTCCTGTCCTATTCTTATCTGTAACGCCTTCTCATGATCAGAAAGACTGCTGCTCCTGCTGCAATGACTGCCGCTGCGGCTGTTGTGGAATAGAATACAGGTTTATTGTCAAAATATTTCTGCAGGATGGATTTATCCTTGAATTGGAATGTATACTGCATTTTCTCTGTCTTGTTGCCTACATCATCTTCGGCTTCTATCAGAAGCGTATACGTTCCGAATGAAGCAACGGCAACAGAATAGGATCCGTCTTCGCCGGGATTCATCGTTCCGAGAATATCAGTGACAAGATTCCCGTTTGAATCTGTGAGTTTCAGGCTGGTGAATTTATCGGCACTTTCATTTCCCACATTAATATCCTGAAGTCGGATGTTCAGAGTCATTTTAGAAATAAAGGCTTCATTATTTCCCTGCAGAAGGGTTACACTGCTTACTTCGTCAGTCACTATCGGTTTGGGCATCGTCGCATCAATATAGATGTCAAAGACGACTTCGTTTGATGCGTTTCCTGCAAAATCCTTTGCGAGCAGATAGATTGTTTTCTTTCCGTCCTTCGTAATGGGCGTTTCCAGAGCCCAGTCCCTGGAACCATCTGAATCAGTCAGCATACATACGACTTCACTTACGTTTGTATCCTCAATATCTATGTAATCACCCAGCACAAACCCGCTTTTGTACACCTGAGGCTTATCAAAAGCTATTTTCTTTGAAGTTACGGTCGGATTTGTCTTGTCAATGGTGATTTTCGAGGAATAATCCGGATCTGCAAGGTTCCCGGCCATATCAGCAACACTTGCCGTGAGCGAGTATATGTCGTCTGATGCAACCGTAATAGTTTTTGTAAATGTGCTGCCTGACATAGCGGCACGGTCCGAACCGGCAATTTGCTCAACACCGTTGAGCTTTACGGACATTCCCTGTTTATCCGGATTCGTATCCGAAAAATCAATTTTGTATGTAACCGACTCATTTGTATATCCATTGAAAAGAGGCGTCACAGCCAGGCCCGGATTGGTCCGGTCATAGATGACCTGCGACAGGGAAGGGTCATTGGTCTGGGCAGTCTGAAATACATTCCCTGCTTCATCTGCAACTGTGTAAGTAAACTCAGCGGCACCTTCCTTAATAATATTCTCTGTCGATGGGATTGTGTATGACAGGGAAGGTTTCACGGTGTTGTCGCCGGCGATTTTTGCCGGTTTGCCGAGAATACTTGCCGTCTGTACAGTCACATTATGGTTGGCGGTAACAGACAGGGTAACCGTATCCCCGTTTTTGGCGTATGATATGTTCTTTCCGCCGGAGGAGACGGACGTGACCGCAGTGATCGGCGCAAAGTACTGTATTGAATTTTTGACGTCTGCATCTGTGTTCACTCTTGATACCGGGGTATTCCCTGCGGCGTCAGTCAGCGTTAACGCAAACGAGACGGTGGACAGGTCTGCCATGTTGTTGTTGTTGACAATGTACACCAGCGAATATGATTTATCTATTCCGCCGGTTGTACTGTCTGTTTTTGTCTGACTGACCGAATTTTCTGCAATTCTTGCATTTCCCACTGCAACATCATGATTTGTCGTGAATGATACGGTTACAACATCTTCGTCCCTTGCAAATTGCGCACCGTTTTTCGTATTGGTCGTTGATATCATCAGATTCGTAATGGCAATCGGCGCATAGTATTTAACAGGTGTAATCCCGGCGGAATTTTCTGTAAGGACAACAGGATCATTACCTGCAAGGTCTCCAACATGTACAGCAAGTGAAATATACGCGTTGTCTGCAGTAATTTTGTCAGCTGTAATGTATACCGCAGTCCAGTGCATGCTGTCATTATTCAAACTGCTGAATGATACAGCCTGCCCCGCTATTTTACTATCCGTCAGGACGACAGGGTGCTTTGTTTCAAACTGCACCGTGATTATATCTCCGTTGGATGAAAGTGAGGATGAATTTGCATTATTTGACTGCATGAGGAGGTTATGAATCGTTATGGGTGCCTGAAAACGGACTTTGGGCACATTATCCTGTGTTTCTGAAATGGGCGTATTCCCCGCTGCGTCATTCAGATTGAACGAAAACCTGATATCCGAATTATCGGTAATCGTAAGATCTGCTACGGGTACCGTAACCGTGTATGTCCATACTTTTGTGTCGTCCGTGCATGAGAAAACAACAACAGCATTCTCCATCACAGCATTCTCCAAATTGACCAGGTGCGAAGTGGAAAACTGCAATGTAACAGTATTACCGTTTTTGGCATATTGACCGGACGTACCTGTATTATCCGATGCAAATGAAAGTGAAGAGAGACCATCTGCGATGGGTGCGAGGTATCTCACTGCCTTTGTATCGGTCTGGGTCTTGCTTGCTGTATTTCCGCCCGCATCCTTAATTATCAATGAAAACTGCAGGTCGGTATTATCTTGAATATCCAATATTCCGACAGCATTTTCCGGAAGAACATACATTGCTTTCCAAGTCATTTTGTCCTGCATATCATTTGTGAAATTAGCCGTGCTTCCGGCAATTATACCGGCAGGAGTCTCGATCGGATGGGAAGTCTGAAAGCTTACCGTCACCGTATTTCCGTCTTTCGCATACTCGACTCCGCTGTTATTCCCATAACTCTGGTTGTCTGTCTCAATCACAAGATCATTAATAACTCCGGATTCTATCAATGGCGCAAAATAGATGATTGCAGTTCCCTCATCGCTTGTTACCTGTGCAAGGTTGCCGGATTCGTCTTTTGTATTCACACAGAACTGGACGGCGGTATTATCGGAATACATCCCGTCTGTAACTTTATAGGATATGGTCCAGTGGTGGCCAGTGCTGTCCGTTCCAGTTGCCGTATAGTCTGATATAGATATGTTGTCTACTACCAGAGACGTAATGGATACGACATGCTGCGTGTCGAAATCAATCGTTACCGTATCATTAATGACCGCAATCGGCGTAACGGCAGGATTACTCGACTGTACCTGAACATTTGTGACCTGAATATCACTGAAGAATGAAACGGACGATGGGGTCGGGAAATTTTTCGCTGTCTGTTCCGTAATTGTTTCAATGTTTCCAGCATCATCTATGATTCCTATAGAAAAACCGACTGTGGTATCACCGGAATACATCCCCTCCGTGACAACATATTGCAGCGTCCATGTTCTATTTCCATCTGCATTTACATAGTTCGAGTAATCAGTTAATTGACCATTAATTTTCATATCAGGGAGCGTGGCAGCGTTGACCGTCGTATACTTTATTGTAATTGTATTGCCGGTATGTGCAACCTGCCCGCCACCCTGTATGTTATTTGAGGAGACATTCAAAGCTGTTATCCCTATCGGTGCCAGATAGGTAAGTACCCCGGTTTGCGAATAGGACAAGGTCTGTATTTGTCCTGATGCATCCTTGAGGTTCATTACAAACTTAGGCGAAGAGTTATTGTCAAACATGTTGCCTGTGACGGCAAACTGCAATTTCCATGCTTTGCCATCCGAATCCATCTGGGTTGGCACAGCGTCTACGGTAAGTGTCCCGGCACTATTCTCACATACCAGACTATCCATCGTAATGCTGTGCCTGGTCGAGAAAAGTACCGTTATCGTATCTCCATTCTTCACATAGGAAGTATTCGTATCGTTATTACTACTTATGGCGGTTATTTGTGCATTTATGTCTCCATAGAACATGACAAAACTCTGAACCGTATCCTGCGTCATGTGCGCTCTGTTCCCGCTTGCATCCGTCAAATCAATAACAAAGGGTACCTTCCCGTCTGTTGATAAGTCAGAGCAGGGGATATTTTCACAGCTCCAGTTTATTGATCCATCTATATTTACTATTATTGATCCATCTATATTTACTATTTTGGAAAATTTTGCTGTTCTACCGGCCACTGTTGCTGACGAGACCGTTGCGCCTGCATCCGTGGTGAAATTCAGCATAACCATATTGGTACTTGCGGCGGTGTGATTATCCATGGAATTATCTGATAATATATCCGTAAAACTCACTTGAAAAGGAAGCACATAGGTTACAACTTCATCGTTTGCGCAGTCGTCTTGGGTATAGTCCTTTGTTTCCGTACTGTTACTTATTGTTTTTGATATCGTGAAACTAAACGGAATAACACCGGGGGTTACCATTGCATTTGTTTCGATTGTGTAACTGAAAGTCCACGTCCACGTTTTGATCCCATCCACATAAGATGTCGGTGATTGTATATTTCCTGCGTTTTTCCCGGCGATCATCGGATAACGCAGATTGATATCTTGCTGCGTTGTAAAGGTTACTGTGATCTTATCTCCGGTTGTTGCAGTAACATCGTGCGGTACTGCAACACTAGCGCCACTTGGAGTTGAAGCGTAAGTCAGACCAGTGATGAGAATGGAACTGCTGTATTTAACAGATGTGGTTGAATCCTGATTTGTAATATCAATATCATGTCCGTTTTCTCCCAGAGTGATTCCAAAGGGTATATTCAGTCCATCAACAAGGGAATTGTTTGTTTGATTAGTAATATAATACGAGAACTGCCAGTACTTTTTATGATTCTCCTCTTTGCTCAGAGTTGGACGGGATACATTCACGGCTGCAATCTGGCGCTGGTTAAAGTCCGAATCATCAACCGAATCATCCGTCGTCACACATACATAGACAGTGTCTTCCCTTTTGGCAACTGTCTTATCAGAATTTGACGAATACATAGATATTTCTTTCATTGAAATATACTCAATATTTGAAAATGTCACAGATAGCGGCTGAGCTTTATTCCCAAGATTATCCTCAGCCGTCACATCAAGCTTCAGACTCGGTAGAACACCAAAATCTGTTATTTCTGATAAAAGGGAAGACATTGAGATACTGACAGAATATACATTTAGCTCAGTTGCTGATGCAGTAACAGCCAATAATGGCAAAGGGTTCCTGTTATATACCGCGGCAGCCTGAATAGATGAAGTATTCACTCCGGCCTTTTCGTCGGTTACACTAAATTTTATTACGAGGTTATCTGTCTTCAGCAGTTTTTCTGAAACCAGCTCAGCTCCTGTAATCTGCGGTCCTCCGTTGTCGAGTTCGACCTGGATTTCCTGAAGCTGCAGCTCAGCATCGCCAATTGTCAGTGTTGTCGAATTGGTGTTCGGCAGAGAGTTACCGCCGAACTGATCAAATGTTTGTACTTCAGCAGAAGTTAATTTTGTTACTGTGACATAGTATGTTACGGGGACATTGTCCACTAAATTCAGATTTGAAAGAGTTGCTGACTTAGCACCTTCTGTGATAAGCATACAGCTTACAAACGTGTACACATTTTTTGATCTTGTGAAAACAGCGAGATTGTCATCGGCATCGGCCGATTCTGTCAGCGGAAGAGAAACCCTTGCTGTATCATTCGTAAAGAAATGGAAGGAAAGTGGGGAATATTCTGATATGCCTGAAGCAGAAAGCGGGAAATCCATATATATAAATATTCCAATTACAGCTGTCAGTATTATGACCAGAGCTCCTGCAAGGAGTGCTTTTTTTTGTTTGCCTGCATATTGTATTACCTTTGTCATGACTTGTTCCCCCCTATGTGTTTGTTTGCTTATCATTATACCCTTGCTGTATGTGAATTCTGCATGCGAATTTTCATGACGGGGCTGTGCAGCAGATCCAGACATCGTAGCAGTCCAATCCCTGCTCATTCACCCGATGTCCCACTCCCACTCCAAAGTTAGTACGTTCGGCGTTGGTCGCAAGCGTGGGACTATGATCCGGATTTGTCATCAGTGCATTTACAAAGGAACTTATACACTCACTGCGTGACGAAAACCTTTGTGTGGTCGACAGGTTTGTTGACCACTTTCCGTCCTTCTGTAAAACAATTGTTTTCCAAGTATCGGTAACGGCGCTTGTCTGTGAACCCGAGTGATTATTCGGGTCCGAATATTGCTGTGCCCTGTCAGTCATTGCCGGATCCCTCGTTGTGGTGAGGCCGGAACGACTGCTTTCGACCCTTGACCATATGGAGGACTCCATCTCTACTTCTGTCGGCGGAGCCGGCGTCGGAGATGCGGTAACTGCCGTAGTTGCTGCCGTAGTTGCTGCCGTAGTTGCTGCCGTTGCCGCGGCTGAAGTATTTGAAGCGGATGATGCAGATGTTGTTGCCGCAGTCGTTCCATTTGATGTGACACCCGCCGTCTTGGGAGTGGGTGACAAAGTCAGTGAATTCGACGTTGTTTGCTGCGGTTCAGTCGTCACTGCAATAGTGACGCCGGGTGCAGTGTCCGTAACAGGCATTGTCCCGGATGTGTTTTCCGTCGTAATGTTTGCACCGGAAGTGTCAACCGCATTTCCAGGCAGAGTCATTTCTGCAGTTTTGAAAATTCCGGGAGTCTTTGGGTAAGAGTTAAAAACCGCAATCAGGACAATTCCCACAGCGGCCAGGGCAATAACCGAACCGGTTCCTATAAATATCTTTTTGTGGCTTTTAATATAATCTATCAGCCATTTCATCTTCATGTTGTTTTTCTCCTTCTTATCTTCCCTGAATATCTATTTGATTGAATAATGCAATTGGAGCCAATCAAGAGAATATATTTATATAACGGTACTAATCAAAACATACCGTTATATATTTTGCTATGCTAATGTTATTTTGTCAAGATAATTCAGCAATATAATTATTTAATTACATCGCTTGTTTGTAAATATGTAAACTTGGAGCGGGCAAATATTCTAAACATCCAATATGTAATTGAATTGAATTCTTCAAATAGAAATAATGAATATTCATCATTCTGTTATTTTAAAAACATTTTATTCTATTATCGCGCTTACACAATAACAAATCTTTTTGCATCCGGCAGTAAATATATGCCTGAAACAGCAGGTTCAATATTTGACGTTGTCCGGAAAAATAAAAATTGCATTTCTTTTATCAAATTCTGCGAATGGAAACCGTCTGGCTTAAGAATCCCAAAATTCTGTCCTGGTATTCGTCCGGAATGGAAAACTGAATCATTTCATTATTTGATATATAATTTGAAGTCGATTCGTTGGATGCGTTTAGAGTATGCACATTTGTATCTGCACTAATTGAAATGAGCTGTGACTTCGAATCAAAAACAATTTCCTTAATTTTATCAAGAGGAAAAAGATACTGTTTACTGCCAAAAGCAGAACCCGGCAATTTAACAATGCCCGAGAAATGAATCCGGACAAGATCATTCTCATACTGAAAAATTACGGGAACATCAATGCATACAGTGCCGGCGCCAAGGGAAACCCGTAATGAAATCATGAAGAGCATCGGCACAAGTACAGTCATTCCTTTAAAGTCTCCGCGGAGCAGCTCAATAAGTGCTAGCATTACACAGCAAACTATACCTATTGTAAGCCACGCTTTTTTCGCTCTATTCTCATTCACTGTTTTAATGGACAATCTGGATAAAAATTCATACTGCATATTTTTCTCCTGTTTCAAATAAATGGGGACTGCAGAACAGTCCCCATTATTCAACTCATAAACCGGTGATGCGGTCAGCCTTTGAATCCTTTTGCAATATTCTGATCCGCAGCTTCAATCTCATTTGCGGCATAGTTTAACTGCTGCTGTAAAGACTGAATAACCTGAGGGAATGTTGTTGTTAGTGTTGGCTTGATATTCTCATAGCCTTCAAAGTATGTCGTTTTTGATACGCCATCCCAAGCTTCGGTGTCTGCGTTGATACGGGAATCCATTCTGGATACCAGATCTTCAATCTGACCCTTTGTATCCGTAAGGAAAGTTGCCAAGTCCCTGATTTGTGATGGTTCCATTCTAATTGCCATAATTTTCACACTCCTTCAAAAGATATATTGTTACTCCATTTACTGGATAATAACCTAAAATTTTATTGCGTCAGCAGCATCAATAGTGGTCTGGTACGAGTTTATTGCTGACTGTAATAGTTCTGCTGCCGCTTTCGTCAGATCAATAAATTTCTGAACCTGCGGAGTCCAGTCACAATCCTGCGTCTCAAAAAACTTGACACCGGCCGGTGTATTCCAGTCTGTCCTGAGCTGTGTAAGCGATGACTCGATCCCATCTTTAAGTGTTACAAGTCCGTCAGCCGTGTTCGAGAATTTTGTTTTTGCCAGTGTTAACTCATCTATATTGATTTTCAATTCCACACCCATAACTAACCTCCTAAATATTAAGTGCTGCATTCATTGACTTTGCGAGGACTCGCTCTTTGTCTGCCTTATCCGTTTCTCCCATTGCACTGTATACAGTAGATCTAAAAGCATGGGCATCAGCACGTTCCGGGTACAAATCCTCCATGTAATCAGCAAGTCTTAGCGCATTATCATATTGGCCGAGTTCCTTGTAGCAAAGAAGTCTGTACATGTAGACCTCATAAAATGACGGTTTCTTTATGGAAAGCTTTCTCAGGTATGTTGATACTTCCTTGAATTTTTTCATGGCCTCTTCCGGGCGGTTCAGTTTTTGAAGAAGATATGCAGCATAATATTTGCCGGAAATCGAATATATCGTATCTGTTCCTGTGCTATCCAATGTTTTTGCTAATGCAAGGCATTTTTCATGTTCATTTTTAATAAGATACAAATGCATTAACAAATACCGGGCCTGTTCATCAATCTCGCCGTTTTTTTCTAGTCCCAGAATATACTCAAAGCAGTCGATTGCTGAGTCGACGTCTTGCTGAAGTGAAAACAAGGTTGCCTTTTGAATAAGTATTTCCCTTTCAAGCAGATGATAATCCGTATACTCCCTGGCCTGCTCAATACACATAAAAGCTGTGTTAATCTCCTTCATTTCTACATATATCTTTATCTTAATCAACATGAGTGTTATGTCATTGGGATATCGGTTGATACCATCGACAATCACGGTAATTGCTGTATCATATTGTTTGAGTCCGGAATAGATCTGTGCCCGAAGGTCATACCCTTCAAATGCGTCGGGGATCATCTTCTGCATATCTTCCAATGTGCTGAGTGCCTCTTCAAACCGGTTCAGAAATATATACAGTTTGGCCTTCTCTATACGTACATCTGCCCGCAGCGGATTCTCTCTGATAGCTTTTGTCAAATTCCGTATTGATTGCAGATAATCCTTCAGCTCTTTGTATATTAGAGCCAGCGTAAAATACATCTGTGATTCATGAAAACCATTTTCATCCGCTCTGTTATAATATTCTATACACTTAACCGGGTTATTTTTCAACAAATAAATATTCCCAATATTGAATAGTGCCTTCCCATTGTTATTCTCAAGAATAAGTATTTTTTCGAAGGCCGCCATCGCTTCATCCAATTGCTGAAGATTTGCACAGGCATTTCCTAAATGCATATACGCCTCGGAATTCCGCGGATCCAGTTTGACTGCCTTATCAAAATACTCTTTTGCAGAATCGTATTTCTCATGTGACATAAGTGTTATTCCCTGCTGTATATACTCGACTGCCTCTTCCATCTGCATACCTGCCTTCCCTGCGAATTTTATACTACTTCAATCTGAATGCCCCTGCCCTGTAATTCAGCAAGCAGGTCAGGCTCAAAATACAGGTAGATATCATACGGGTCTTCGATATCCATGTCCCCTTCTTTTTCTATCCTTCTCTCTAAATAATTGGCATAATAAGCTGCGTGAAATTTCCCCCATATACTCAAGCGTTCAAATTTACTGTTATAAATTATTTTTTTCATCGAAAGTAAATCAAAGTGTGTAATAGTACGGTCCCGGATGTTTATACTGTCACGCAAATGGTATCCATACTCAAGCTCCGTTCCGTCGAGAAAAAGACTTTCGTCCAACCGGTCTATAATGTTATAGCCGGAAGTTTTAAATAAGACCTCTCTTGCCAGAATATGTATAAATAAACTAATTGCACACGCTGAAATGGCAAAAAGAATGATGAATAATACATTTTTGTTCCCATAATCTCCAGTTTCTACTGATAATATAGATACCGAAGGAAATAGAAACCCGTACAGAAGCATCAGTATCGGAGATACAGCGACAAATATCCCTGTTATTTTTTTGGCTTTCCTAAAAGATGCAACTTTCTCGTCGTCGCTGCTTCGCAATTTGGCTAATTTTTCTTTTTCATCCGGATTGGCCTTGAATTCTTTTATCATTTGTCGTCATCCTCGCTTTATTAAAATTAATATTTCACATCCAACTCTTACTACCATCCTCCTCCTCCCATTGGAATGGGTGTTGGAGTCGGACAAGGAGTTGGGCCTGTGGTCGAAGACACACATGGCGGTGCATCTGATATTACGTTACCGATTCCCTCCGCTGCACTTATAGGGTTATTAAGCAAAACATCAACTCCGGTGAATATTTCTCCGGCAGCCTGACGGAAATTATTAAATACTCCGCCAGCATCTCCTGCATGCCAGCTGTCTTGCGTCGCGTCAATTTCCATAATCAGGTTCACACCAGCAACTGTTGATACACCAGTCTTTATATTCTTTAAAGTCTGCTCACTTACAAATTTCCGGTTAAACATCACATCGTATTTTGATGTGTATCCCAAGCCTGGTGTAAATAGCGATTTGAGATTACCTGGTATAGCTGCTTTGCTGTAACTGGTTACTTGACCCAGTGTATTCTTCACCCCGGCAATGTTCGTTACCCCGCGTACAACTCCGATCACATCACAAACAGTTTTAATATTGTCTACACCATGTGCAATGTTTGCCTGATTCTGATTATCCTGTGCATCTCCGTAATCAGTCTTCGCAACGACATCTGACATTGATTCAATCTCTCCGTAGAATTGTGACTTGCCTGGATCGTCATTAAAAGATATAGCCGTAGCATTCGCCTTAACGGTCGCCATTGTATTTGCAATAGTGATTGCTGCACCGAAGCCTGCAGCCACAGCCGCAACACAGGCAACTACTAGCGCAATGCTAAGTCCTCCTGTAAATGGAATAGCAGCAATAGCGGCAATTACACCCACTACGGCAATAAGAGCACCTGCGATGGAAAGGCCAATGTTCAGGTAATACTGTCCTTCACCATATTTAAACCAGTTATATACATTTGCAGCAGCATCGGACACCTTATTCCCAACCCATTTTGCAGCATCTGAAAGCAGCCTTGTCAGATCATTCGAATTAGCAAGATCAACACATACAAAGTTATATATGGCATTTGCAATTCCTTCAAAGAATCCCGGTGCCTCGACATACTGGCTTGTAATTGCCTCCAGCGAAGCAGATACCGACTTATCGGTTGCCTTAGCCTCATCAACAAAAGTCGATATCATGGAAGCATAGGCTGTATAGTTAGTCGCCCGGGTTTCCAAATTGCTTATTTTGCTCCAGGCCTCGGAAGCTGCCGCCGATGCATACCCCAGCGAGTCCGATCCATTGAGATTATTGACGGGGGTAATAATCCGTGCTTTGATGTTGCTCACATAATCGTATAGACTTGTTGCATGTTTGTTTGCATCTGTAGCCGAAGTCTCAAGAAGACTATATGAAATCGCTAGTTCTGCCATATCTTTCCTCCATAATACATATATTAGAAACAATTATTCTTCGTCATCCTTTAGGGCATCAATTCTTGCCTGAATCGAATTTATATCACTATTGATATTATTAATCTTCGTCTGACAGCGGGAGATTTCACTATTTATATTGTTCTTAACACTGGAGAGATACGTATCATTCCATACATCAATTTCTACGGGGCCCTGCATGTTTTCAGCAATAACTGCGACAGGAATAGCTCCGCTTATTCCTGATGAGAATGCAAGTTCTGTATTAGAACGCCATGTGTTTACGTTTACTACGTTGTCATCAAAGCATCCATCCATATTTGCATTAATACTGTTTAGCTTATTAAGCCTGCTTTGGTATGTATCACGAGATGATTTCAATCCTCTTATCTGTGCATTCAATTCCGACTCTGCTGACATATCATCCTCCATAATTTTAATAGTCATTTATAAACAGTTTTCTTATACATATTGTCTACTTTAATGAATGGACTCAAAATCTTTGTATGATAAAGTATGTTTAATTACTATGCCTGGACTATCTGTTCTGAACACCTTCCTCGCTTTTAGCAATATCAACATCGGCCTGCAGATATTCGCCTTCCGCAGCAACCATCTTTTCGTAGATATCCCAGATATCTTGGTTGATATCTTCGAACTCGTTCGTCAGTAGGTGAAATTGTTTTTCAAATGTATTTCTTCCCTCGCCAGCCCAATGAAAAAGTAAATCCGTTTCTATCGAGGCAAGATCATTCTTCAATTCAGACATTTGCTCTGCAAGTGATTTACTAGCAACTATAATATCCTGCATACTGCTTGTATCAAGTGAAAAATTGTCAGCCATTTCTAATCCCCCATAACTACTTTGATTTTCGAGAAATTACTGTCTTCAAGATAATAAGCATCGCCAACGCCTAATATTGTATTATAGTTACGTGTAATAGATGATGTCAAGTCAAATAGCTTCTGTTCATTAATATTGTTGAAATTAATGCATTTACGTGTTTCTTTAATATGCTTTACCAGTTCCGGGGCACTATATGCTGCAGGTGCATCATCAATATCCGAGAATATAAATAATATTTTAAGAGCTCTATATTGTTTCGCAATTTTATTAAACATTGCGAGTGCCCCTTTGTCAGCAGAGATCGACTCAACAGCTTCTCGACTGTTAATGATTACAATGAGCTGCGGACATTCCGAGATTGCATCCAGTCCTCTTTCCATGAGCATTGTATATCTTTTTTCAAGTATCTCATTTACCGTTGAAATCACATCTGCCGCTTCACTGAAATCAATGGTGTATTTTTTTACAAATCCTTCTTCCATTTTTTTGAGGTTTCGTTCAATGCCGTCGACTATATAGACTTCTGTTGGATTCTCAAAAATATTGACGCTGATATAGTTCATTACCACCTGTAAAAAATTTAATTTTGCCTTAACGTTTTTGCCAAGTACAGCCAATTCAAAAAGCGTACTGCAGTCAATGGATACAAGATCTACAGATGAATAATTGAGTGCATACGGAATCTGGTTTTGCGCAAAGCAGGAGCTGTAATTATTTTTCAGATATGTTTTGGTCAGGCAGTCGGGGATAGACGGAATCGCTTTTGCACGGATCTCCTTATACTGAGAATTTATTGAACTGATGAATTCCTTCGTCTCAATTGTCCTGTCAATTTCCTTTTCACCTGAAAAACTCAGGTATGTCTGCATTTCATAGATGGTTTTATTTGTTTTAAAGAGTGCCCGGCCGGGAATGTTTTTAGGCTCATTGTGGCATCTGTCAAACAGCGTACTATATTCACCCTTTTCGTTGCAGGAAAATGCAATTCTGTTGGCAAAATTAGACATATATTTGTATCCAAGACCATTTGTCTGGGAGTTGGATATGATGACTGACACACCGGCGGCTATACCTTCACGGCAGATATAAACAAAGGATTCTTCATGTTTTTCTGCGTAAAGTTCCTTGAATGCTGTAAAATTATCCACAATCAGAAAGATTTGCGGTATATCCGTGTATCCTGCCTCTTTGTAGGACAAAAATGAACTTACACCGACAGACAGTAACCGAGCTTTTCTCACAGCAACCTCAGAGAGAAGCAGCTTAAACAAATTCTTAATTTTCTCAGCTTCCGAAGAGAATACGACACCGCCAACATGATTGAGTGTCTCAAGGTTTTTCAGTACCATCGACCCAAAATCCATAATATAAATATTGACTTCACCTGGAGAATATTGTGAAGCAAGTGATCGGACGATGCACTGAATAAAATTCGTCTTTCCGGTCTGGGATGATCCGATAACAAGTGTATTGTCACTCGAAATATCAATAAAGGCAGTTCCCTGGTATTGGTTGGTCGGATCATCGTAAAATCCGGCCGGAATCATAAAGGAACCGGAATGTGATGTACTAATCGTATTTGAATCAAACTCAACCATATCCGGCAGCGGCGGAAGACAGATGCTTGGAAGTCTCTCAATGTTGTTCTTTTTACAGTATGCATCTACATATTCAACAACAGCTTCCAGCTGCGTAACTACTATATTATCCGACTTGCTTTTCTTTTGCTGGAATATCATTTTCCGCTTACCGGATAGTGCTATTTCTGACAAGCGGAATTCATTTACACGTCCGCTTTCATCAACTTTCGCCGGACTGCCGCTGTATGCGGACTGAAAAAGTTCGAAAATTTCATTATTCCCAACTTGAAGATATGCACGGCCCGGTTCTTTTATCTCTGCAGCCAATGGTGATTTGATAACTTCGTTACTGTCTTCTTTGTTCTGCACCTTTAGGCACAACTTAAATTTGGAGTTGCTCCAAATCTGTTCATTTACCTGTCCGGAAGGCTTTTGTGTTGCCAGAATTAAATGAACTCCCAGGCTTCTTCCAATTCTTGCCGCACTGATAAGCTCCTTCATGAACTCCGGCTGCTCCGCCTTTAATTCAGCGAATTCGTCGACAATAAGGATAAGATGCGGAATCGGCACGCTGATTTCTCCAGCCTTATATCGCTTGATGTAATTATTGATTTGATTAACATTGTTCTCCGCAAAGAGTCTCTGCCGTCTTTGCAGTTCCGCTTTAATCGCCTGTAGGTTGCGATTAATTTCTTTGCCGTCAATATTTGTAATGGCACCTATCAGATGCGGCAGATCTTTAAACTGATTAACCATTCCGCCGCCTTTAAAGTCAATGATTACAAAACCGACTTCATAGGGGTGATACAGAGTCGCCATAGACAGTATGTATGACTGAAGAATTTCACTTTTACCGGAACCTGTCGTTCCTGCAACCAACCCATGCGGTCCATGTGCTTTCTCGTGCAGATCCAGAAAAACAATTTCATTCCCTTTTCTTACGCCCAGGGGAGCTGCCATTGAATTAAACACTGCGGATGACTGCCATCTTCCGGCAAGGTCCAAATCATCTGCAGAAAGGATATGAAGCAATTCGTAAAGGGAAATGTTCCTGGTTAGAGAACTCTCAAGACTGACTTCCTCACAGTAAACCGGAGCAAGTTTACTTACAGCCTCGGAAGCCTTCATGTCATCTACAGAGTCATAGGAAAAATCCGTTGTATCACTGGAATCTTCACTGTCCGTGACAGTACCTGCACTTTCATTTTTCCTGAGAGTAATTATTTTATTACATCCCATCGGCAGTAATTCTTTCTCATATTCAAAAAATACGAAAGTAAACCCGAACTTGTTTGCTTTTTGTATATAGCGCGAAATAGGATGACTCTTAATTCCCATTTCATCAAAGACAAGTACAACAAAATGGGGTTCCGATATTTTTTGTGCCTCTCTTCTGGACAGTTCCTTGAAGAGGTACTCAAAAAGGACGTTTTTGCTTTCATCATCACAGACAATATTCCTGGTATCCAGATCGTCATTATAAGCATGCGGAAGCAGTCTTACCCACTGAATCAGCTGCGCATGTTCCGGATCCACAACAAAGAGAATCTTAAGGTCTTTATAATATTGACGAATACAAAGATCGAGGGCCATATTTTTCATCATACTGTATAATTGCGTTGACGGTCCTATCACCCCTATTGCAGCGGCTTTCGCAAAATCTGCTACTACAGGTGCATGATTGATACATTTATATTCCTGTGCCAAATGCTCGGGAATATTGGCCAATTCATCCACCGTCTCCAGCTTTTCCTGCTTCTTGTTTTCAACGGGTTGTTTGGAGGTTACGGAACCGGTTCCCAGACGCACATGAAGGAAGTCCGCATCACTTGCCTTTCTATTAAACAAATCACCTGAAAATTCATTTACCATCTCCAGTTCGCGCGGAAGGGGAAAGTACATTTCTTCCAACGATTCAAATTCTTCTTTCCGGTACTTATTAACCTCTATTCGCTTATTCTCAATATATTCGTTATATTTAATTACCCGTTCTTTGATTCCTTTTTTGTAGTCTTTTTTGGAACCAAAAAATGAAAATATGGAGGTAACTATACCCATACCCATAGTACAGACGCTGAAAATTACAAAGCTTCCCCCGCCTCCCATTACACCCCGGAGAATTACCGTAAGTCCAAGCATGCCAAGCGCAGGCGCCAGGGACAGTACAATGTTGCTCTTGGGCTTTTCCATAAGCGAGGGGGGATCGAGAACCTCTATTTTCTCACTGGAAATGACCGGCTTAATCCGGGTGTTTCTATTGAATTTAGGATAAGACAAAGTGCTGGTCTGCTCCTTCGTATCCACATACGGCAGGGACGATATGACAATTCCATTGTGTGAATCGGTATAGAGTTTCCCGTATTTCAAGTAAAAGCTGTAACCGATGATCGAGAAGAAGTCAAAATCGACAATTTTCGCCGAATTTTTCACTTTATCTGTATTAATATACACACCGTATTTTGAATGGTTGTCTACTATCTGGTAGCTGCCGTTCTTCTTGCTTACGGTTACGGTGTCGTTTCCTATCAGTTCATCCTTAAGAAAAAGCTCGCATCGGTTATGCCCGCCGATTTGCATTGTATCAATTCCGCTGATGTCAATGACACGGTCATATTCTTTCTTCTCAAAATCAAAATCCAGCATGAAGCTAAGCTTAAAAACCTCCTGTTTGGAGGATTCGTATTTGACGATTATATCGTCGCCATGCTGCAGTTCTTTGGAATACATCTTGGTTACGCCATCTGAAATGAAGTAAATCGTATCGGAGCAGCTAAGTTTCCAGTTGTCCCGGTCATTTTCCGCTTCAATTTCAAAATCTTCGAAAAAGACTGCTTTATCGAAGCGCACATGACAGTTTTTAGTTGTTCCGATTTTCACAACCCGGCTGTCACTCGACAATTCGATTTCCTTATAGATTTTTTTGTTTGAGACAATGATCTTGTATCTGTTATTCATGTCATTTCTCCCTATCAGGTACAATGTATGATAGTGCCGTTTCTGAGATTGTAGTCTGACAAAATTTTATTGCCGCGCAGGAATGCTATCGGATTTTCTGTCTTCAGATAGCATTTGGATAAATCTGTCGTGTCCATCCCGAGATCAAACCCTCGATTCAGACCGATAATCAATTCATTTGCCGTTATATTGAGTGGAATTTCAACGTCAGTCTTTGTGTTTTTCTCATGTATATACAAAATGGCTGTGATTCTATCGTCTCGCATAATGGGTCCCTCCGGTTACAAACTTATACAGGTATTGCAGGATTTACGGATTTTTTATAAAAACAGGAACGCCAGCTTCTGGAAGCTCTTCATATTGGTCAGGGAATCAATGGTCTGACAGCTTCCTGCGTCCTCCCTGTTTACATATTCGTTAATATGGCAGTTGTTAATAAAGGGTTCACCAACCAGAAGATTGGCCTCGCCCGGTCTATACTTGTTGCACACAAAGAGAAATTTATTGTTATCCGAACAATCAATATTCTGCAGGAGTCTTTCGAATTTGTGGGCTGACGCGCGGTCCTGTCCGACGACCGTGATGATATTGTCTGCATAGTTCATCAGTTTTGATATATCTTCCGTGAAATCACACATTGTATCAACAATAATGAAATCATAATTTTGGGATGCCTTGATGCAGTCGATTAAATGCATCAGATTAGAGGATGTGATATTCAGTGACGACAGCGAACGCGCAAACCGGGGAATATAGTCAAACATTTCACGTCTTATATGCGGTTTAATCAACTCATAAATGTACTCGTTCTGAGCGGCCATCGGTTTCTCAACATCGCCGGGCAATGGCTTCTGTTCAGTGAACAAATATCCGAAGGACTGCAGATTGTCCGTACCGATGAAAAGTACCCGCTTGTAGTTTTTTGACAATGCTGCGCTTAAACCGCATGCGGTTGTTGTTGTTCCCGCTCCGCCGGCGGGAGAATAGACCATGATCGTTCTGGTCTGTTCCTGTGTTTTCAGGCTGCGGATTGAATTTGATGTGTTGTTATTCATCACTTCGTTGAAAATTTCTTTGACGCTGGTGTATTTATATATACGATTTGTATTCAGGCTGCCTGTAGCCGTATCATCAATCGGCTGTTCAGACAGAATGAACATATTGCTGATGTTGTGCCGTTCAAAGCTGCTGTCATAAAGTTCTTCGTTGATTACAAGAATATCCAGATTCTGTGGGGTACTGAAATATTTCCCGAGGTACTCGGGATCGGTAATGACATTAATTTCTGCGGAGTCTTCAAAGGCATCAATAAACTTTTTTTCAAGCGGCATCAGATATTTCTCGTCCGTATCTGCCAGCACAACCCTGATTCTTGACATTTCTTTGTCCTCCTTTTATTCGGTTACACGAACGGTGATGATGGATATATTATCCGTTTCACCATTATGTTTTACTTTGTCCATAAGTGAACGGCATATCTGCAGGCAGTCGTTTTTGGAGCCCCGGATGACTGTCAGGATATCTTTATCCTCCATGGTTTTGTATATTCCGTCACTGCAAAGAAAATAAATCTCGTTTTTACTGACAGGTTCCATGGAACTGAAATATTTGAATTCTTCTTTATTCCCAAGGCAATCTGTGAGTACACTTTTGCGTACCGTCCGGCCATTGATTTCCCGGTTGATAAAGACGGAGTGGTCCTGCGTAAGCTGCCTGATTTTCGGGCTGAAAAGTCCTGTTACTTTATAAATCCGGCTGTCTCCCACATGTATAATAATTGCCTGGTCCATGTGAATAAAAAGAATGGACATCGTCGTTGCCATCTTTATCCCTTCGGTCTGACCCATCCGGATAATTTCAAGGTTGGCTGTCTTCAACATCGTTATAAGGCTCCTGACCAGATAAGGCTGATCCTGATAATGATTTTTAAACTCATGTTCCCACCATTTATTCAAGTTCGAGACGGCAACAGCACTGGCAAGTTCTCCTTTTTCCAGGCCGCCCACACCGTCGGCTATGGCAAATATACCTGCATAATATTCGCCGGTGTCAACGACTTTATATACAAATGAATCCTGATTGATTTCTTTTACAATTCCGGCGTCAGATAATCCGGCAACTTCCAGTTTTAGCTTTTTCATATGTTCCCTCAAACTGATTTGAGCAGGAAGACACTGTTGGCCAACTGCACTTTATCATTGTCCTTAATCTGAATTTTCTGATTCGGAAGCATGCGCACACCATTGATGTACGTTCCGTTCGCACTTCCCAGATCTACGGCATAATGTTTCCCGGATTCAAACACGATCTTGCAGTGCACTCTGCTGATTGCGTTATTACATGAAATTACACCGTCTACCGCGTCGTCCTTTTTGCCGATCAGAAATTCAGGTTTGTTAATCAGAATATCGATTTTTACCGGCGTTTTCACCCCGGACAAAATAAACTTCGGCGTAAAAATATCATCAAGTATTTCTGTAGCACCGCCCTCAATTTCAGATTGAAGATTCACAGGGGCGCCATTACCCCTATCCTTCATATCATTCTTTTTCCCGGCGCTTTTACCGCTGTTTTTATCCCCTTTTGATTTGCCTTTAAAAAACCCCTTTAGAAATCCGCCCTTCTCGTGTTGTATGGAAGGCGGCGGCCCGGGTAAACACGGCTCTTCTTCGTTGGATTTAAGTTCATGATCTGTCAGGACCAGCGGGCGCTGGGTAGGCGACCTGTATTTCGCCGGATCTGCGTGTGTATCGGAAAGCATTTCATTAAGCCGTTCCAACGTATAAGCGGGGTCCTCCAGATTTTCTCTCAGCTGGCAGGACGCCTCGGTTTGCAAATTGCTGAATTGTCCGATGGCTGCTGCAATCGTATGTTTCAGGGTTGCTTCAAAAACCTCGTAGTCATTCTGCCGGACCGGCGTATTAATGGGCAGATATACGAGATACACTTTAAAATTATTGCAGTCAATAAAAATCTTATCAAAAGAAATCTCTATATTCGTACAATGGATGAACCCGTTATTTTTAACTTCGATCACTACATCCATCAAGTTCTTCAGAATTGCCGGAAAAATCTCCGGCCGAAGCGTCGGAAGAAGTGAGTCAAGAGTCTTATACTCAGAAATATCAAAAACCAGTTTGTTCATTCCGTTGTGCATGACTTTGGTGCATTTCACAAATCCGTTTTTTGCCTGGCTCTGAAGTACCTTGTAGCCTGTCGGGAAAAAAATCTCCGGGTCCTTCAGAATGTAGGCCAGATTCTGAGAATCCCTGTTCTCGATAATAGTTTCGTTGGTCAGCATAGTGTTCTCCCTCGCATGTCAGGCGTTCTGATCGTTCAAGTCCGGCAGCAGTGTTGTACTGTCGGCATCAAGCAGTGCCGTCGCATAATTCTGCGCAATATCCAGAAGTTCAGTAGAACTTCCGGCCTGAGAGGCCTTCATTCCCTGAGAGGTCTTTTTTCGCTGCAGATTGTCTTTTTTGCTTTTTGCGGAAGTTTTCCCTGCAGGCACAACCGGTCCGGCGCCCCTTGCCGTCACTTTTTTATTCCCCATTTTCAGGAAATAGCGGATAACCGCAGGCACTTTCTGATAGAAAAAAAGAAAGATGGAAAGAAGAAGAAAAAATCCCGCAAAAACGATTCCCGAGAAAAACAGTATCTGATTCATTTTCTCATCCCTCCAATCCTGTATTTTGCATCTGCTGCTTTAATGAACTAAGCTGCGACAAAGCGATGCTGGACAAATTTTTATCATTGTTTTTAAGCGAAACCACTTCATCATATGCGGCGGAAACCTGTGTGAAATCGCGATTTCCGGTAGGTTTGCATAATTCTTTATCCAGAAGGGCCTGTGTCAGGTATACGTGGGCTAAAAAGGACTTCCCGTTTTTGGAAATAACATGGTTATATACTTCGACAGCGGAATCTAGATTGCCGGATATTGCTGAATCAATCATGTCCTGCCGTTCAAGCGTATTGTACAATTCGAAAATCCCCTTATATGCATTCCCCTTCTTAAGCTCGAGTGTTTCCGTCAAATCATCACCAAGATCAGAAAGGGAGCCAAACCAGGTGAGTGATGAAAGATAAGCCGATTCCTTCTGTTCAACATCGGTCAACGTGACGGCATTGTTGTAAAGCCCGGATGCGACCAGTTCATACATAGGAATGATGCTGTTGAAGGTCATTGTCTCTGCATTTGAATTGCTTTCAATTATATTTTTGGCTTTCGTTCCGATTTGGGAAATCCGGTCAAATGCTTTATCCAGATTGTTAGGATATGTGCTGTACATTACCATAATGGTATAATAGTTTTCCAGTTTTTCATCTGCAGAATAAGTCCCCGCATCCGTTGTACTTTCCAGGTCAATCAGCGCTTTACTGAATGCGGAAAAATCCTGTGTGGAGATATCCTTGGAGCAGTTGGAGGCAATAATGTCGTAATTCTCAATATTGTCGACATTAAGTGACCCGTCCTGGAACTTACTGCTTGCCTTAATAATCTGTATGTAGTCTGCCGCTATTTGAGCATACGCCGGATCGTTTACCTCCAGGCAGCGCTGTACAACCTGGTACATAAGGACACTGTTGTGATACATAGGAGAATTCTTGTTATCAATATACCTGTTCTTGATTTCATCAACAGCAGATTTTGTAACACCCGCAAAATCAGAATCCGTCGTATGCGGCAAAAGCGAGTTGAAAAGAAGAAGATACGTATTTGCGTCCTCTGGTTTATATTGGATCGCCTCAAAATAGTACTTTGAGGCATTGGCGTAATCATCCTTGCGGTCGTAGGAAGAGGCTAGCTGAAAGGAAGATTGAAATTTGTCTTCATTATCAGCCTTCATTCCATTGTATCCGACGATGGCAACTGCTCCAAAAACAACCGCCAGTAATAGACTTCCTGCAAATGACATAAGCTTCCTGTTCATTTTGCTCCGGTATGCACCGCTTAGTTGTTGAATATGATTCAAATCGTCACGGAGTTCTTTACAGTTCTGGTATCGGTCCTGCGGATCATCCTTTGTACATTTTGCGACAATGTATTCGAACCCCTCCGACAGAAGCGGATTTATCTGACGGATCGGACGAAAAGCCTTTGGTGGTTTTGCCGGTGTGTTTCCTGTTGCCAGGTAGTACAGAGTCGCACCCAGGCTGTAGATATCCGTCCTCTCGTCCAGCAGGTTACTTGCACCTTTGTACTGTTCGGGAGCTGCATACCCGCGTGTGCCGATACTGGCACCGGTCTGTTTCTCACCATGCCTGCATTCCCTTGCGATTCCGAAATCAATCAGCTTGATTCGTCCGGACTGGGTAAGCATTACATTGTCAGGCTTCATGTCACGGTAAATGATCGGATTCGCTTTTGCATGATGAAGATAGTCAAGAACATCGCAAAGCATTTTTGCCCATTCAACCACATGGTCTTCGGGCAGGGGCCCCTCAGTCAGTACTTTTTTACCGAGGGACGTACCGTCAACAAAGTCCATGACAACGAAAAAGTCATCGTTAACTTCAATACGGTCTACGATTCGGGGTATGTCTGAGTGGCTGAGGCTTGACAACAGTTCGACTTCCTTTTTGAAGGCATCTATGTCAACACTCGAGCTGTTTTTGACTTGCTTGACGGCCCAGTATGAATCCAGGTTCCTGTCTTTGGCAAGATACACGGTACTCATTCCGCCCTTGCCAAGCTCTGTTATTAGTTCATATCTGTCCCGCAGGACTGTCCCGATTGCACTCAAATTATTTTTCCCCCAGATCAGAATATATACAGCAATTTCAAAAAGCCGTGGTCAGATAACCCCTGACATGTTACCTAAACACAGCTGTTTCAGAAGTATCCTTCATTCGTTACGATGCTTTTACTCAATTTAGAAGTAATAAAAAGTTATTACGCAAATAATAAATAACACTGCACGAGCGGTATTCATGCTTTAATTTAATTTAAGAAATAACATTAGTCAATAGTTTTTCATACATATGCCGAATTGATTACACTCTCCATTGCTAAATGGTATAAAAAAGCCGTCCTGCAGAGGTTTGCACTTCTGTAGGACGGCTGGTTTGCTTAAAGGATTATTTCTAATTCGTTCCGGCCTGTTTTTACTTCCCTATCTTCTGCTTCTCATGCCCAGCAGCCGGATCAGTGTAATTACGGCGGCAGCAGCAGCGGCAACATAAGTCATTGCTGCAGCAGTCAATACGCTTCTTGCTCCTGCCAGTTCACTGTCCGTCAGTATGTTGTCTTCCTTCAGGATTTTGAGTGCACGATGACTGGCGTTGATCTCGACAGGAAGTGTGATCAGATAGAATATCACGGCAAAGAAGAAAAACAGTATGCCGATGTTGAAAAGAATATCTCCAAAAGTCGTCGTCGGCAGCCGGTTTGTTATCAGGATGCCGATAATCGCGACCCACGGACCGAACTGGGATCCGATATTGGCAACCGGCACCAGGAATCCGCGGATCTTGTTGGGAATAAAGCCGCTGGCATCCTGGATGGCATGGCCGCATTCATGGGCGGCGACACCGATTGCAGCGACGGATGTACTGTCGTATACACTCTCGGACAGGTGCAGTACTTTGTCTTTAGGCGAATAATTGTCAGTCAGGGAACCGGCGATCTTCTCTATTTTTACGGAATAGCCATACCCGAATTTGCCGGACAGCTGGTTGGACTGAAGGATCCGCTCAGCAACATCCCGACCGGTCATGTTGCGGCTGGATTTCACTTTGCTGTAACGCTTGAATGTTGATTTGGTCCATGCGCTGGCCGCCAGTGAAAAAACGAGCGCCAGTATAGCAAGCGGCCATCCATACCCTAAATAATACAACGGCATAATTTTCCCCTTTCAATTCATGCAGATTATGTGCAGCTATACATTTTGCATATATCCTATAATATAAATCGGCGCTTCGGGCAGAAGTGCAAAGGGATTTCCCCTTACAAATCCTTTCGAAGCGCCGAGTCAATCAAATGAAAATACCTGATAATCAGGCGTTGCAGATAGCTGCGAAGTCAGGAGCCTTCAGGGAAGCACCGCCGACCAGGCCGCCGTTGATGTTGGGCATTGCGAAAAGACCTGCTGCGGATGTCGGGCTAACCGATCCGCCGTACTGAATGGTCATTTCACCGGCATCCTCTGCTGTATACAGCTCCGCAATAACACCGCGGATGAAGGCGCAGACTTCTTCAGCCTGCTCATCAGATGCGACTTTGCCTGTGCCGATAGCCCAGATGGGCTCATAAGCGATTGTGATATGGCAGAGCTTCTCAGCCGGGATATCCTTGAATGCACCGACAATCTGGCCTTTGATCCAGTCAAATGTTACGCCGGACTCGCGCTGATCGAGAGACTCACCGCAGCAGACGATCGGCTTCAAGCCCCATGCAAGGGCAGCCTTTGTCTTTTTGTTAACGGTCTCGTCGGTCTCCGCGAAATACTCGCGGCGCTCGGAATGTCCGAGAATCACATAGGTTACGCCGAGTTTGGCAAGCCATACAGGGGAAATTTCTCCGGTGTATGCGCCCTTCTCATTGAAGTGGCAGTTCTGGGCAGCGATCTTAACGTTAGTATAGGCAGCCGCTTCAAGGGCAGCCGGGATAGCAAGGAAAGGAACACCGAGGGCGATCTTGGAATTGGCATCCTTAACAAGGGGAATCAGTGCAGAGATCAGCTTGGTCGCCTCATCCGGAGTGCCGGCGTTCATTTTCCAGTTTCCTGCTGCAAAGGTACGGCAGGCAACCTTGTCCTGAAGTCCGTCAATACCGGGGAGAACTTTTCCCTCGATGAATTCGAGGGTAGCACCGCCGCCTGTAGAAATATGCGTGACCCGATCGGCAAACCCGAGCTTCTCAACGGCAGCAGCAGAATCGCCGCCGCCGATGATTGAGATAGCGGAAGAATCGCAAATCGCTTTGGCAACGGCGCGGGTTCCTACAGCAAATTTATCATATTCGGATACGCCCACCGGACCGTTCCATATTACAGTCTTTGCGCTGGAAATTGCATCAGCGAAAAGCTTGATGGTCTTCGGTCCGATATCAAGGCCCATCCAGCCATCCGGGAATTTATCATCGTCAACAATCTGTGTGTTGGCATCGGGATGATACCTGTCTGCTACAACATTATCAAGGGGCAGAAGAAATTTAACGCCCTTCGCAGCCGCTTTTTCCATAAGTGACCTGGCAAGATCAAGCTTGTCGGCTTCACAAAGTGATGTGCCGATCGAGAGTCCCTGAGCAGCAAAGAAGGTATACGCCATTCCGCCGCCGATAATAATGGTGTCGGCCTTTTCGATAAGATTTTCAATAACGCCGATTTTGTCGGAAACCTTGGCACCTGCCAGAATGGCAACAAACGGATGTACTGGATTTGTGAGAGCGCCGCCGAGAATATCAAGCTCTTTCTGGATCAGGTATCCGGAAGCGGACGGCAGAAAATTCGCAAGTCCTGCAGTCGATGCATGGGCACGGTGTGCTGTGCCAAAAGCGTCATTAACATAAAGATCAGCCAGAGACGCAAGAGCGGCTGCAAAAGCAGGATCGTTTTTGGTCTCTTCCTTGTGAAAACGGACATTCTCAAGCATCATGACTTCGCCGTCTTTAAGAGCTGCGGCCTTTGCCTTGGCATCATCACCGATAACGTCGGCAGCAAGTGCGACAGGCTGTCCAAGAAGCTCAGCAAGACGTTCTGCAGCAGGCTTCATGGAAAAAGCTGCTTCAGGACCATTCTTCGGGCGGCCAAGATGGGAAACCAGAATTACTTTTGCATGATTCTTAATCAGATACTTAATTGTAGGAAGAGCACCCTGAATACGCTTGTCGTCAGTGATTGCGCCTGTTTCTTTGTCAAGCGGAACATTAAAATCAACACGTACGATAACCCGCTTACCGGAGACCTTCAAATCTTCTACATTTTTTTTGGTAACCATTGCCATGATATTCACACTCCTTGTATTTTATAGCCCTAAAAGGCCAGGATGACAGAAAAATATGTTGATTTGCGATCATTTCGCAAAATCAAGCGGTTTCATTATAACGGGAAAACCCTCGTGTTTCAACGAAAATTCAGTTAACAACACGCAAACTCCTGTGAAGTAAAAAACAAATGAAATGAAATCAGCATTTTTCCAGATAGACGAAAGTAAACTTGCCGCATGTTTCCCGTGTTTCATATATATGATAACCAAGCCCTTCATAGAAACGGATGTTATCCGCGCTTTTTGCTCCTGTAAAAAGCTCAAAACGGGCACCGTCAAAGCACGTTTCAACAGCTTTCATAAGCCGTTTGCCGAGGCCTTTTTTCTGATAATCCGGATGGACAGTCAGACGGCCGATATAACAGGTCCCGTCCTTTTCATAAGCCCGGACAGAGCCGACAATACGCCGGTCCTGTACGATTTTCAGGAAGACCACAGATCGGCGGGGATTGGCATATTCATCCGTCAGGTCTTCTATCGTCTGCGTCAGGGGCTTTATCGTGCAGTCGTTACACCGCTCTGCTTCACTGAAAAAGGCAATCTTCTGAAGTACCAGAATCTCTTCCAGATCACTTCTCTGCGCTATTTCGACTGCAGGAAACCCGTAGGAAAGACCTTTTTTTTCGATCGCTTTTCGAGTCCACGGACAAACAAGTACGCAAAGGCTGCACATACTCATTCCGGGCGCGACAGTCCACGTTTTTTCCAGACAAGTTTTCCGGCATGCCAGTACGTCGAGGAAATCCTCCCTCCTGGAATCCACTGTCCAATCAGGGCCCAGAGGCGCCTGCCCCGGGCAGTTGCGGACGCACATATCGCACGTACCGCAGGAAGACTCATTAACAGGTTCTGCACAGGAAAACAATGCGTCGGTAAGAACCGACGTTATCCTCACCGCACTTCCCCTTTCATGTGTAACCAGAAGTGCATTTTTGCCGATCCATCCCATGCCGGCACGCGTTGCCACGGTCTTATGAGGAAGTATGGAAGAATGTCCCCTGAAAGTCCGTTCCACAGATTTCACGGACATCGGAATGGCGGCATATCCCTGAATTTGCAAATAATCCGCCGCAATGGCGGCCAGCTTATCCAGAAGTGTATTGGAACGGTTATATTCCGCATAATAGGCATATGTCATACCGGTGCCGAGCTTATTAACCGCTGCCAGATCAAGGGGTACCGCAATGGATATCCCCCGCGGCATACCGCTTCGCTGTTCCGCCGGAATGCCGGTCAGGTCGCCAAATCCGATCTTGAGAGCCCCCTCTTTCTGCAGCATCTCCGTCAGGTTTTTCTGCAAATCGGATAAATCATTTGTGTTGTTCTGCTCAATATCCATATGTCCCCCTGCTGCATTTATCAAATTTCTGTATCGGCTATATAATTATGATTAACAGTATAACAGGAATTGAGAAGGCGAAAAGTACTGCATACGATCGAAAAAGGTCCGTCAAAATGCAATTTGCTTGACAATGAATAGCTAAAGGCTTTATCATAAAAAAACAAAAACAAAAAAGGAGGTGAGAGGATATGAATTATACAGCAGTTTTTATTCGTGATGCTATTAAATTTGATCATGCAATCTATGCCTCTCGCCCATTTTCACAGTGATGATGAATGAACCTCTTCATCTGTGTAATTTGGTGTCCCTGAAGGCAAAAAAGTCTTCAGGGATTTTTTGTGTCCCCTGAAAGAAAAGAAAGTCCCGCTGTCAAAGCGGGTTAAAGGTGTATCTATGACTTATTCATTTCTTCATGTTCTTCGCATGCGCCGCGACCCGGAATTCTACAGCAAGCTGGTAAAACTGGCAGCTCCGATGGCAATCCAGCAGCTGCTGATGTCTTCCCTTTTCATCATTGATACGATTATTGTCAGCAGCCTCGGTGATGCCTATATTGCGGGTGTTGGCCAGGCAAATCAGATATCCTTCCTGATGTGGTGTTCCTTCTCGGCAATTGCCAGCGGCGGAGCTGTTTTTGCAGCGCAGTTCTGGGGCAAAAATCAGGATACAGGAGGAGTCCGGCGTGCGTTCACCGGTTCTATGCTTTTCGGCGGAATAATTGCTTTCCTGTTTTTCGTAATTGCCGTCTTTTTCGGATATCCCGCGATGCACATTCTTGCAAAAGATCCCAGAGTGATCGAAATCGGCCGGAATTATCTTCAGATCGCTGGTTACGCATTTCTTCTGCAGGTCTTTTCGGCTATGCTTTCGAGTATTTTAAAGGCAACCGGCAGCACCCGCATTCCGATGATTGCCTCTATTTCTTCCGTGTTCACCAACATCGTACTCGATATCATCATGGTGTATGGATATTTTGGTTTTCCACGGATGGAAGAAAGGGGTGCAGCCCTGGCCACAGTCATCGCAAGTGTCGTTGATATCGGCATCATGGTCTTGCTTGCACGTAAAGCGCAGGCACCTATTTCACTTCGGAAAAGCGATTTTGTGCCGCTCGACAAAGTCTTTTCCCGGAAATTCATCAAAATTGTTGCACCGATCCTGACGAAAGACCAGCTTTGGTCGTTGGGTGTGCTCCTTTACAGTATTACATTCTCATACATGGGAACTGCAGCGATTGCTGCTTTCAACGTCTTTGCAACCGTCGGTGAGGTTATGAACATATTCTTCGTCGCTGTCGGAAGCGCCGGCGGAATTCTGATCGGGCATCTATTGGGTGCTTCCGAAATTGAAAAAGCCAAAAATTACTCCTGGCGGCTTCTGCGCCTGATGTTCCTTTCCGGAATTGTTCTCTGTCCCGTCCTCTTCTTTGGACGCGGGCTGCTGCTGATGCCATTCCCGAATCTCTCCGCCGAAGCACTTGACTATGCCGGGCAGGCTCTTCTTTTAACCTCCTTCGTGATCTGGGCCAAAGGTATCAATTTCACCAACATGAATGGTATCCTGCGTGCCGGCGGCGACACCGTTGCCGCTGCGGCGATCGATATCGGATCTCTTTGGGGACTCGGAGTACCTCTTACGATGGGAGCCGGAATGCTGCTGCACCTGCCGTTCTGGCAGGTTTTTGCCATGACATGCCTGGAAGAGCTTTTCAAAGCTGCGGTCGGCATATGGCGTGTCAGCAAATACAAATGGGCGCGGCGGCTGGTATAGAGCGGGGGAAGGGAGGATGCTTTTCTCGCTCGGGCAGTCCTCGAATCGCAAAGCGATTCTGCGGAATCTACTCGAAAAGCTTCCTTCCTTCCCTGCATGGCGTCCTTCGGATGCACGGAATTATCTAACCTCGAATCGCAAAGCGATTCTGCGGAATCTACTCGAAAAACATCCTTCCTTCCCTGCAAAGCGTCCTGCGGACGCACGGAATATTTGTTGCTAAGGAGAATTTTATGGGGTTACAGTTAATTTTGGCTACAGTCGTTGATGCCCAGAATATGTTGACTATGCAGAGAACATGTTTTCAAAAACACTTTGAACGATATCATGATTTAGATAGCCCATACAATGAAACTCTTGAAAAAATGCTTGCCAGAATCAATTTTGAAAAAGGCTGTTACTATAAAATTGTTTCCATGAATAAACTCGTTGGTGGTGTATGGGTTTTCGAAAAAGAATGGAAAGTCTTTCATATTGGAATTATTTACATTCTTCCCGAATACCAATCGAAAGGAATGGGACAAAAGGCATTGGAAATGGTTGAAAATTATCATACTGATGCAAAATTCTGGGAACTGGATTGTCCTGAAGACTTGTCAATGAATCGCCGTTGTTACGAAAAGGCGGGATATAAGCTGACTGGCGAAAATAGATTCATAAATGAAAACCTGTCCCTTGTTTACTACAGGAAAGAAGGCCGTGTTGGTTTGTAACAGCGATTTTGCCATTGCGGACAAACTAAACTTCTTACGCAAGGGATAATACATTTTTAACTTTTGACTGACAATGTGAGCTTTGGGTACTATAATTAAGTTCGGTTATTTATGTGTAAACTATTTTACTGACTGAAGAATTTCCGGGGAGGCAAAGGGGCCCGCATGATTATTGTAATTGTGGTCGATACATTTGTTGGTGCTAAACGAGGCGTTCCCCTTGCCGCTGTCAAGCTGCACAAGCTTCTCACAGATGCAGGGCACGAAGTCCGAGTTGTTGCGTGCGGCAAATCCACCGATACTTTCCGGGTCAGAAAGCTTTGGCTTCCCTACTTATCCTTCATGGGAAGGTGGCAGGGTATTTCGTATGGCAAACCGGATGAAGATGTTCTTATTGAGGCATTTGAAGGTGCTGATCTGATTCATCTTATGCTGCCTTTTCCTCTTGAGAAAAAAGCCGAATTTTTGGCAAGGCGTTTTTCTGTGCCTGTTGTCGCTTCCTTTGGTACAAATGCACGCGGATTTTTGAATATTGCCGGCATAGGCTGGTGCACTGCTGCATCCGGACTTTTGTACCGTCTCCTCCGGTTCAGCTTATACAAAAAATGTAAAAACATTATATGCCATTCGCAGGAGATCTTTGACGACCTCACGAAATATGGCTACTCTGCAAAATTGCATATGATTGACGAAAAAGAATTCGATGATGCCGCTTCCGTTCCAAAAGTAGAAGCTGCCTATGCCCAGGCAATTGCAGACGACATGGTAACCTATTCTGACAAGAGCCGGCAGATTTTCAGAAGGAATTGGGCTGTTTTTCCGTCAAGCATCGATGTTGACCATCCATACAAGAAGAAACGCCTGTTTTTCCGCGGCTGGTATACATGGACATATATATGGGCAATCGGATTGTCTGCCGTCGTCGATTATTTAGCGTACGGCCTTCGTATCGAGGGACATAAAAACTTAAGGGATATAAAAGCGGGCGCAATTTCAGTAAGCAACCATATCCACAATATCGACTCCACCATGATAGCCGTAGCACTCACCCCGAAGCGGATGATCTTTACGAGTATTGAGGGCAACTTCAAGCTGCCGGTTGTCAGGTGGCTTATTAAATGGGTGGGAGTCGTACCGATTCCTACATCCACACATGCCCTGCGGGGATTTTTCGACAATACGATACAGCAGCTCAAAGAAGGCGGGAAAGTCCATTTCTATCCGGAAGGGTCTCTCTGGCAGTACTATACCGGGCTGCGTCCATTCAAAAAAGGCGCATTCCATATGGCAGTTGATGCGGGCGTGCCTGTGGTACCTGTCGTGTTAGTCCAACGTGCCCCAACCGGGCTTCGTCGTATCATTCGCAGGAAATCTCTTTTTTCTGTTGTAATCTGTCCGCCTGTATATGCAGATGCGACGCTTTCCGGAGCAAAACAAATTGATGATATGCGTGACCGTACTCATCAGATTATGTGCATAGCGCTTGAAAAAGGCCAGCAAAACCTGCACGGGGAAACAGAGCTTGAGTCTGCCCGTCCCGCGTCAGATCAAAATACATTACTGGCAAATCAGAATTCGTAAAGTACTTAGAGTTCCATCATCTTAACGGTCAGTTCTCCCAACGCCTCAATTTCTTTCTTCATTTCCAGTATTTCGGCTTCGGAATTTGCGGCAAATTCAAGAAGAATATAACCCTGTTCACTGCAGGAAACATCCGATACTTCGTGAAACCCAAGTCGGGTGTTGATCATACAGCCATGGCGTGTCAGAATGTCCTGCAATGCCGCGGCGGTCTCGTTTCTCTGATTGAGCTTGATTCCCATAATAATCTTCGTCATTTTAAATCCTCCTTTTTATTATGTAGGTCATGCATGTGCAGCAAAAATTGCTGACCTGATTCTATTTTATACTTGTTTCATCACAACTGCATCAGCTGCAAAAGGCTTGTCGCGCAGAACAAGAATCATAATCGGCATTATAAAGGGAAAGATCGCGCAAATAACGGTATAAATAACAGCATTTTCCCCTTCAAAAAGTTTAAAGAACCGATACATGACATAAATACTGACTACATAGATCGCCGGCCCTAATAAGGCCACAAGTATTTGCCCGAAAAAAGGAATAACGTTTAAAATTCCTGCGATAAGGGAGGCACCATATGTAATGGCAATGTATGCCCATGGAAATTGGGGGATTTTAATTGTACCGATCATAATTTCTTTGCCGATGACCTCAGCATATAGGTAGGTCTGCGCAAAGGGAATCCATGCCAGCCACGCGTGGTCAATTCCTTTTCTCTGTGCAATCCGGTATAGGCCGATGGCTTGTAATATATAAAATACAATGCCAAAAAGAATGGCAGCGAATAGAATTACAAAGAAAAACGCGCCAAGTGCTCCGAAAATGATGCCGAAAGCTGTATCTGATTGCATAAAGTGCCTCCTATATGTACAAAGTGTATTTTTGTTAGAACAGGATTACCGTACTGCATTTTCAAATACATGTCAATAAAGCTGATTCACGATAATCCCCGGAGAAAAAGGACAAACAAAAGGATCTGACCGGAAAGGATAAACGGAATCCCAAGAGTGAATTTCCGGTGCTTTGTTTTATGCCTGAAAATCGACATGCCCAACAGTACGCCAATGCTGCCTCCGATAGAGGCCGTCAGAAATAATGTCTTCTCCGAAATGCGCCAACGATGTTCTTCTGCCTTTTTCTTGTCCAGTCCCATCAGTATAAATCCGGCAAGATTCACGGTCAGCATATATACCAGGGCCCAGACAGTCGAATCAGACGGCATAGCGGCGACCTCCTGCTCTTTGTTCCCCGTCAGGGATTGGCGGCTATTTCCTGCATACACTGTATAGCCATCTGCATGGCAAAGATGCTCTGTCCGTTTTCAGGAATAAAGCGGTTGATCTGTCCTCCTGCTTCGGTTAATTCAAACCTCTTTCCGTACTCGGCACCAATCCCGCGGATTTTAAGTACGTCAAAGGTCTTGGTGACAACAGGTGCATGATCGAGTGCCGTGCGGTCCTTTGCGCTTTTATTGCTTTTTTGGGCCGCTTTCAGCTCCTTTTTACTGTATGAAATGCCATTCTCTACTGCACACTGCTTGCCGTGATAAATAACCTGTCCGTTTTCAAAACGGATCTCACCTTCACCGACTTCACGATATTCAAATTCACCCCATGGCAAAAGAAGCCTTGTCTTCTCCACGAAAGAAAAATCCGGATTCATAATGCGTGTTCTCATACGGTCCCGTTCCCATAGTGCCCAGAGGTGCAGATCTTCAAAACCCTTGTCCCCCTCACCGACAGGATGCAGAAAGCCGCTGCTGTCCATGCGCATTTGGTTTCCGCAGGCTTTGCAGCGAAGAATATCTATATCGGACTCCATGACATTATCTTTTTCACATTGAGGACAGGCATATGCAATGTTCTGGGCTCCTGCGGTGATTGCTTTACTGTGGAAGACGCGCGGATTTTTGCGAAGCCAGTCATATTCGTTATAGGTCATCTGTTCCTTCATGAGACTGGAAAGTTCCTCAAGACTCAGTTTTTCAACTTCCTGAGGGGATAAAGCCAGTTTGATCCCGCCCTCAATACGCCCCCTGCGGTATGAGTTCGTGCTCCATCTCGGCCAGGTTGAATAGGCACCGTGTGATTCGATAAATGCAACGCCGCTTCCGGTTTTCTTGATCATTCTCGACAGTGCATCGTCAAACGTAATGGATGTCCCGTCGACAAAACGTGTACCCTCCGGGAAAATGCCAAGCGTACCCTTGTTCTTAAGGACAGTCAGCATGGCTTTGACTGCGCGGGCATCCGAGCGGAACTGGACCTTGGGAATACATCCTCCTAAAGCGAAGAGCGGTCCGATAATCCGGTCACGGAACAAAAATGCACCTGCAACTAAATTCACCTTGCGGCCATAAACCGAAAGGACCATGACAAAAGGATCGAGATAGGACGGGTGATTTCCTACGAATATAAGGGGTCCCTCCATCCGGGCGACTTCCTTATTTTTTTTGACATGTATGCCGTATTTAAACCTGGCATAGTTAACCGCTATACCCAGTCCAAGTACGGAAAAAATAAATGTATTGGGTGTTTTCCCCAACTTAAGCTGCTTATGATCGGACATTGTATTCTCCCCCTGGACGAAAATATCATTTGTAATGAAACCTTTCGCGTCCGTCCGCTTTTCTGACACAAATTGATAACATCTGTTTCGTATTATACAGGAGGGATATAAGTTTGGCACGAAAGATAGTTGGTTTTTCGTGCTAAAATTTTGTTGGAGGACAAATATAAGATGGCACGGTATTGTTTCTATTGCGGACGGGAGTTAACCGTCGGGGAGCGCTGTCATTGTAAGGATCCGGCCAGGGAAGCTACTAATCACTCTTCAGGCTCTTCAGCTCAGAGAAAATCGGCCCAATCATCGACCGGCAGCGGGTCATCCTATGCTTACCAGACAACCGGAACTGCTGCAGATGCCGGTTTTAGCGGTTCTTCTTCGAATGCAAAAGCACGTTCATCTACGAAGACGCGCCATGCAAGAGCTTCATGGAATAAAAAGAGCAACAAAACCATTCAGGATTTATTGGACAGGGCCGTCCGCTTTCAGAAGCGCTTTGCCCGGCTGCGTACATTTCGCGATCAGATACGGACACTTTTTCCTAATATTACGACAGGTCTTGCTTCCGGCATTCAATATGTGGTCCGTCCTGCAAGTAAAATACGTCAGGAATCCATGCGCGTTAAACGTCCGTATTCCTATGTAACTGTATTAATATTTGCTTTGCTTTCCGGGCTTCTGGCCTTAATGATGAGCAGCAGGGGTACCCCATTCGTTACGGATATGATAAATGTAGTATTCGGAATCAATCAGTCTTTGCTGTTTTCGAATCCAGTCCTTTCATTTACGGGTCTTACCATTTTGTTTTTCCTGTTTGTCATGTCAATGGGCATCTCCTTCTATATCGCTGCCCGATTCAGCAACAGGAAGCCCAGCTTCCGCAAAATCATCGACCTCATATCCATTTCACTGGTTTATCTGATCGTAATGGAAACATTCGTGCTAATTACTATGCTTATGGGAAGCAGGGGATCCCTTTCCCTGCTTTTGGTAAGCTGTCTGCTGATGGGGGTTACACATCTTCTTTCTTTTAGAAATGCTCTGGGTCTCACGGAGGACACTGTCTTCTTCTTTCTGATTTTTGTATATATCTTCTGTTATATTCTGATCAGCTTCCTTCTTTTCCTGTCAACACAGTTATTCCTCTTCATTTGAAATAATATGTAAGTGGCATCACAGCCTGTTTGTCAGGCAGAAAAAATTATTCTGTATTGACCCGTCAATAAAACACCCCTTTCCCGGTTCTTTCCGAGAGCATAGCTCTGGAAAAGTTCTTCGAAAAGGGGTGTTTGTTTTATGGTTCTTTTAAAAGTGCTTGTTCTATTGTTCTTGTTTTAATGTTCTTGTTTTTCGGGCCGGATTTGGATTTATTCTTTCGGCGGGCTTTCGGAAGGATCGGCTGAGTTTACCTTTGTCGGCTAAGACTTTTTGGGTCCGGCTATGACCTGTTTAGTCTCGTCCGGCTCCGGACTGACAGGGTCGGCAGCGGAATTTTCCGCAGCCGGCACCTTTTCAGCGGGTACAACACAAAAAGTGCCTTTCTTGCTTATAATGATTTCCCCGTCTTTGACATCGACCAACGCTATGTCGCCATTTGAGACTATTTTATCCAGCAGTGCCTCTGAGAACTTATCCTCCACAAGAGACTGGATCGTTCTTCTTAAGGGTCTGGCTCCGTATTGAGGATCATAACCTTTCTTGGCCAAAAGCACCTTGGCGTCATCCGTCAGTTCCATGCTTATTCCAAGGTCGTAGATTCGCTTGGACAGCGTCGCTGTAAGCAGGTCGACAATCTTAAGAAGCGACTGTTTGTTGAGCATCCTGAAGAAGATAATCTCATCTACCCGGTTAATGAATTCAGGGTTGAAGGCCTTCTTCAGCTCCTCAAGGACTAGTGTTTTCGCCTCATCATAGGTTTTCCCGCCATATAGGTGCTCATTGGATGCTTCGTCGATTGTTACATATCCCTGTCCCGTCTTCTCATCCACCTTTGCAGGGGCTGAAAATCCTATCTTTCGTCCGGCAGCAGATGTCAGCATACGTGCCCCGATGTTGGATGTCATAATGATAATCGTATTTCTGAAGTCAATTGTCCGTCCCTGGCTGTCTGTAAGTCTTCCGTCATCGAGAATCTGGAGCAGTGAGTTGAAAATGTCCGGATGGCCTTTCTCGATTTCATCGAAAAGCACAACTGAGTAAGGACGTCTTCTGACTTTTTCTGTCAGCTGTCCGCCTTCGTCGTAGCCGACATAACCCGGAGGTGAGCCGATCAGCTTTGATACATCGAATTTCTCCATATATTCGGACATGTCAACCCGGATGAGTGCATTCTCGTTACCAAACATGACTTCTGCAAGAGCTCTTGCCAATTCTGTTTTTCCGACGCCGGTGGTGCCGAGGAAAATGAAGGATCCGGCGGGACGTTTGGGATCTTTGAGTCCAAGACGGCTTCTTCTGATTGCCTTTGCGATGGCTGTAACCGCCTCGTCCTGACCGATTACCCGTTTTCTAAGTTCATCTTCAAGCGTTCTAAGTCTTTCCGCATCACTCTCGTTGATTTTGGCGACCGGAATACCGGTCCAGCTTGCGACGATGTCGGCAATATCATCCGGAGTCAATGATGCCGGAAGGCTCTTCTGCTTCTTTTCAAGTTCTTCGCGCAGGTTTCCGAGGCGCTTTTCAAGTTCCATCTCCTCATCCCTGAGTTTCTGCGCTGTTTCAAAGTCCTGTTTTTCAACAGCTTCTTTTTTAAGCCGGACGATCTCGTTAATACGTGCTCCAACGTCCCTGTTCTCTTTTGGTTCGTCCGTCTTTTTGAGGCGGGCACGGGACGCAGCCTCATCAATAAGGTCAATAGCCTTGTCCGGCAGGAAACGATCGGTTATGTACCGGCTTGACAGAATGACAGCTGCGTCAATGGCGTCATCAGGGATACGGATGTGATGGTGCTGTTCATATTTATCACGGATCCCCTTAAGTATCAGAACCGTATCCGCAGTACTTGGCTCCTTGACAAGGACTTGCTGGAAACGGCGTGCAAGGGCTGCGTCCTTTTCAATGTGTTTCCTGTATTCGTCAATTGTTGTAGCTCCGATGACCTGCAGTTCCCCTTTTGACATCAGGGGCTTCAATATATTGGATGCGTCCATCGCCCCCTCGGCGTTGCCTGCACCGATGATCGTGTGCATTTCATCTATGAAAAGAATAATATTCCCTGCAGACTGTGCCTCTTCCAGTGCTTTTTTAAGACGGTCTTCAAACTCGCCGCGGTATTTTGAACCTGCAATCATTGATGCTAAGTCCAGGGACACAAGACGCTTCCCGCGAAGAATATCCGGAATGTCGTCTGATGCAATTTTCTGTGCAAGACCCTCAGCGATGGCCGTTTTGCCGACACCGGGTTCCCCGATAAGTGCCGGGTTATTTTTCGTGCGCCTGGCAAGAATCTGCATAACGCGGTTGATTTCCTCTTCACGGCCGATGATGGGATCAAACTTTCCCTCCCGGGCCATTGCAGTCAGGTCACGTGAAAATTTGTCAAGCGTCGACGTCTTGCCTTTTGATTTACCCGGTCCTGCAGCATTTGAAGTGCCTTCAAACCGGCTTTCTTCAAGCGGCATTTCCTCTTCGTTCTGATCGAAGGAACTGACTTCTTCAATATTCATCTCTTCATTGGAATGTTCCCCCGTATTCTCCGTCTGGTGGAGTATCCCTTTAATTATCTCACTGCCGGAGATACCCAGGGAAGAGAGAATCCTGTATCCTGTGCACTGTCCGTCCCTCATGATTGCCATAAGGATATGTTCCGGTTCGACAATCGTCTGACGAACACGTTTGGCTAAGAATTCGGCAAGGTAAATAATCCGTTTGGTGCGGTTGGTGCACATGGCAAACAACTCGTTCGGATTCATTGTGGCTTCCACAAATTCTGCCGGCTCATGCCCGGCGATCTTTGCAATTTCGCGCAGGACATCATCTTTTTCGACCCCGTAATCCCTGAGGATTCTACCTGCTACACCATCGCCCTCCAATAGGGCGAAAAGAATCTCTTCTGTTCCTATATAGTCCAGCGAAAAAGCTACGGAACAAAGATATGCCCTGTATAGTGTTTTTATCGCTCTTTCTGAAATATTCATGTTATCCTCCTGTTCTCACACTTTTTTTCGTGCGCTTCGACCGTTACTATCTATATTTTCCATTAATAGGCTCCTGATTTTTTCGGCTCTGCGTATTTCCTGCTGACGCGGGGAAAGAAGTTCCCCACATTCTTTCTGAACATTCGCAATTCCAATATAGGATGAAAGCTGAGCCATCTTCACTTCATCATGCTCCGGAAAAATCCCGAGTGATATTCCAAGGCGCAGATCACTGATTCTTTTCATTGCCTCAACGTCCGTTATCATTCTTGCGTACAGCAGTTCGCCGTAAGACCGGTATACCCGGTCGGTAATTTTCATCGGGTTGCTTTCATAAATCTCTTTCCTGATCTTTCTTTCCAGTTCCAGAACTTCCTGTACCATTCTTTCAAACCCGGCGAGAATATCCGTCTCCGATATACCTAGTGTAATCTGATTGGACAGCTGATAAATATTACCGTCCGCCTGACTGTGTTCCCCAAGATATCCCCTGACCGCAAACCCCGCCTGTGTAAGGCCGTCAATAAGCGGCTTCATTCTTCCCGAACTGGTAAGCGCCGGAAGATGCGCCATAACGGATGCCCTCATCCCTGTCCCGGTATTCGTCGGACACGCCGTAAGAAAACCATATTTATCCGAATATGCGACAGGAAGTGTTTTTTCCAGTGCAACGGAAATTCCTTCCGCTCTCTTATAAGCCTGTCTAAGCGAAAAACCCGCATCCATAACCTGAATACGAATATGGTCCTCTTCATTGACCATAATACTTACGGATTCATCTTTTGAAATACATACACTCCGCCCTGCCCCGCCTTTTGCAAGATCATCACTGATCAGGTGTTTTTCAACCAGGGCCTGACGGTCCGCTTCCGGAAGGAGATCCACGTTAAGGGTAACAAATCGGTTGGTTGTTTTATTATTGAGTGCCAGGATTGCACCGAGCACCTTATCACGTAAAAGTACCCTCTGCGGATCTTCCATGCGGTGCGGAAAAGAATAACCCTCAAGGTCACGGGCAAGTCTTACTCTGCTCGACAAAACAACATCCCAGTCCGGTCCTTTTGATGTATACCAGCTCATCTTTTCTTTACCCCTCAATCTTTTTGCTTAGTGCAGTAATCTCATCCCTGATTTTAGCTGCCAGGCAATAGTCTTCAGCGGACACAGCTTCTGCAAGTTCCATTTTCTTCTTCTCAATAAGCCTGTCCATATGTTGTCTTTCAAGGGCGATCAGTTCCTCCGACTCGTCATCAAACGATGAGGGCTCTGCTCCCTTGTCCGATAGTTTTCTTTTTTTGACGGGTTTACCGGACGGCTTATTTGCTTTTGTATTCTTGCCGTCCTCATCCGCATCTGCGCCCTGCAGGTCACCGGCGCCGGTCAAATCAATTTCGCAGATATCTTCTGCGGTCTTCTCATCAGCTGAGCCCTTGTTGGATTTAGATCCAATCTTTCTCCCGACATGTTTTTTACCCATCTGCGTCCTGCAGAATATCGGATCCAGCTGCGATGCAAAAGTCTCATAGCAGTTTGGGCAGCCAAGAAAGCCGGCCTTCTTGAATTCCTCGAAAGTCATCTTGCACCGGTCACACCTGTATGCCGGCTTCAGATTCGCTTCTTCTGCGCCTAGACCGAGATTGGATTGAAAAACATTACTCATAGCTACAAATGGATTGGATGAAATTTTCCCGGTCATTGGAAATGTTGGCATGGATATTCCCAGTTCTCTGGCGCACACATCACAAAGCAGGAATGTTTGGGGTTTCTTCCCGGATATCTGCTGCATGATCTGAACATTTGCTTCACGTTCTTTACATCTTTGACATTTCATTGGGGGTACCCTCCATAATCATTCTTCTGGAAATTCTCCGGTACGATCAGACTGATCAGCATATTTTTGAAAATATCCATCCGTACAATCGCCTTCTTATCCGCTTCAACTGCTGCAAGCGATTTATCCGAAAGTGCAGCCTTCATGAGCTGCGCCTGCTTTAGTTGAATAATCTTATAATCAAGGAAATTCTGCAGATATACCGTTGCCTGCTGTTGTGATAAATCTTCACCAAGGGAATTAATTGTGTGCATCAGATAGTCTGTAGAGGATACGCGCTGAATGCGTGCAATTCGAATTTGTCCGCCGCCGCCTCTCCTGCTTTCTACAAGATAGCCCTGCCCATTCGTAAATCTCGTCGATAAAACATATGTAATCTGTGAAGGAACACAGTTCACCTGCTCAGCAAGTACACTTCTGCTAATCACAGCAGAACCATTATTGTCTTCAAGCATTTGCTTGATCAGGCACTCAATAACATCACTTAATCTAGCCACTTATGTATTCCCCTTCCGTCAGGACCTTCCATTCATCTGTTTTCCAGCAAAATCCATGTATTTCTCTGACTTTATCTTTCTTTGACTTACTTCCATTATATTCGTCCCGCGTTATGTGTCAAGATGGTTTTTGAAACTTTTTGCTCAAAAAATTGGGCTTTTTCCAAAGAAATTGAAATTCATACTACGCTGTGTTATAAACAAATAATAGTACGGCAGTATACTGCCGCATATCTGCATACCGGCCATATCGGACTTTTTTTTCGGTAAAATAGCCCTGCTGATCAACTAGGAGGCAAAATTATGAGGAAGACACTATGCCTGGCGATCTCTCTATGTCTGTCTCTTACTCTTCTGACCGGTTGTCTTTTTCTTGTAAACCCCAATAATAAGACCGGTTCGTCTTCGCATCAGTCCACAGCCGAGGAGGAAACGGATGCCACAGCAGATGAAACCGGCTCATCCGTCAGCGCCGATGATACCGGAAGCGGCGGACCCAAAGCAAAATGGACCGTATTACTATATATGTGCGGTACAGATCTGGAGAGTCAGGGCGGAGCGGCTACACAGAATCTCTCGGAGCTTGAAGGTGTCAAATATAACGACAATGTAAATTTTATCATCCAAACCGGCGGGACATACACCTGGCAGAATAATCTTATTGATCCGAATTATTTGCAGCGGTATAAATCGGATAGTGACGGGCTTACATTAGTGGATGAGCAGAAACTTGCCAGTATGGGAGACCCTTCAACCCTTTCTGATTTTCTTTCCTGGGGAATCAAAAGCTATCCTGCCGACAAATACATGGTACTGTTTTGGAATCATGGCGGCGGAAGCCTGGCCGGTGTTGAATTTGATGAAGTCTATGATTCCGACAGCCTCACACTTCCGGAACTGGGTGAAGCATTTAAAGATGTCGGGCAGCAGTTTGAAGTAATCGGGTTTGATACGTGCCTGATGTCAACTTTAGAAAATGCCTCTACCCTCGCACCCTATGGCAACTATATGGTGGCTTCCGAAGAATATGAACCTGGCGGAGGTTGGAATTACACCGATTGGACCCAATATTTGATGGATCATCCCAATGTAGGCGGTGAGTATCTCGGCGTAGAAATATGCAACACGTATTATAATAAATGCAAAATATCCGGTGATGACGATATGGCAACCCTATCTGTTGTTGATCTTCAGAAGGTTCCTGCCCTGGTTGCTGCATTTGATGCCATGGCCGGTGAAATGACAGGGATTACAAGTGATATTACAAGCCTGCAGGCCTATGTCCAGGGCGCCCTCCGCGCAGAGAATTTCGGCGGGAACACGGATGAAGAAGGCTACACGAATATGGTTGACCTGGGAGATCTGACAATGAATACAAAAGACGTTGTCAGTAAAACAGCGGAAGATGTACTGACCGCACTATTTGAAGCTGTCACATTTGATGTGCATGGCTCAACACGTGCCAATTCAAATGGCCTGGCTGTTTTCTTTCCGCTGGCTGTCACAGCGGATGAATGTGATATGTACACTGAAGTGGCAACAAGCGGAAATTATCTGCGATTTATTGATGTTGTTGTATCCGATTGGGCTGTCACGGATGCAGGAAACAATATCAATCCGGATATAGTACTTCCCGAGGAGAATGAAAACGCGGTATCTTCTGCTGATTATTCCGTCAATTTCAATTCCTTTATTTCCGACGATGGCTATTACCATCTTGAATTCACGGATGGGTTCGAATCTGTTGAAAGTGTTATGTTTAATTTGTATTACATGGATTATGAATATGGTGAATATATGTTAATGGGCACCGATAACGATGTTATCGGAGATTGGGACAACGGTCTGTTCTATGATAATTTCCGGGGTGTGTGGCCTGCCCTCAACGGAATTTCCGTCGATCTGAACCTCATTGAAGAAGGTTCTGACTATAATCTGTATTCAATCCCGATTTTGCTGAACGGTACGGAAACAAACCTGCGTGCAGCTTATGTCTGGAATTCCGACGATACCGGATATTTTGAAGTCTATGGCTGCTGGACCGGATTGGACAGCGTAACCGGAATGAGCAGCCGTGAAATTGTACAGCTGAAAGACGGTGACGAAGTCACTATCCTGATGAACGGGCAGAACTGGGACACAGGGGAAACCACGCAGTATGATGTCGGTTCCTTTACTGTGAATGGGCCTGTTGTATTGGAAGAAACCCCTCTTATCGACGGTGACTATTTATTCGAATATGTGGTCACGGATATATTCGACACCAAATATTACTCTGATTCGATCATAATGGAATGGGCTGATGGAAAGATAACCGAATGGACGACACAGTAATCGCAATCAGGAGATAATCCTTCTTATGCTGACTATCGGATACATATCCACGTTGCCGTATTCTACACGGTCGCGTGTGGATGATGCATGAATGACTTGTCCTCCGCCCACATATATACCGACGTGCTCAACAGAAGAAGAAGAACCGCGAATGTCCCAGCACACAATATCTCCGACCTGAATATCTGCACGGCTGATACTTACACCGCATTTTACAAGGGAGTTAGATTGATGGGGAAGACCTAATCCAATTTGGCGGTACGCATATACAACAAGCCCGGAACAATCCACACCGCCGCTTCTTGATTCCCCGGCCCATGTGTAGGGAACGCCCAGCATGGATATGCAGATATTTACAATACTCTCTCCGTTAACACCGGTAATTTTCGGAAGACTTGCCGTGTTTCCGGTTGTCTTACCGGTCGTTGTTGTCTTAGAAGGAGTCTTCGTTATTTTTTTAGGGATAGGTGTCGGCGTGGGTGTGGGAGGCGGTGTTTTTGTTGTATATGAAACATATACATAACCCACCGTTCCGTCTGAAGTAGTTACCTCATACCATTTATCCGATATTGCAGTGCAGTGCAGAGGCGTGTCCTGGGATAGTGTCTTAATTATGTCACTTCCGGTAGATGGTTCTGCACGGAGCTTCAAGCTGGACGAATCCACCCATACGGTACGGTCGATAGCAATAAAAAGCATATCCTTGGAAAGGCAGTATGTCGGGACGTATCCTTCGATACCGTCTTCCGTTCTGATTCTGGACCAGGTATCCCCTATTCCGATTCGTGTCACACCCTTTGCTTTGCTTATTGTTGACACTGTTACAGAAGACATGTTCGGCTCCTCTTTAATCAGAGTGCTGTCTGTCTGTATGTAGAACAGAGAATCATCCGATAAAAATACGGTAGTATCAAGAATTTCAATCGGAATATTATCCGCATCATTAAATTGTACGATCGACGCTGTAAGGATTCCGGAATATGGATCAGCCGCAGCAGCGGCAGGAGCTTCGCCCTCCAGATAAGTCGCATTTACCGTTTGCCCTTCACCAACGACAACAAGACCCGCATTAGGGTCAGCTGCTGCCGGAGTACTTCCGTCCTGTGCCGCCGGAGTGGGAGTCCCGGTATCTGCAGGCGCTGCAGTCACACCGGCTGTATTCGTTCCGGTCGGGGCTGGTCCTTCAGAAACTTGTGAAGTGTCTGGTGTATCTTGCTCTAAGCCGTTCACGGAGGTCTTCAAAGATGCGCCTGATATTGCATAATCCTCAATCAGAACCGTTTTTTTGTTCGGATCGTACGGATTTGCGGCGGCATACGCCCTGTCCACCAAAATGTAGGCCGGCGCTCCTGCACGGAGTCCGACAGGTACCAAAAGGACAGGCAGTGTGACCATTGCACTTATTGCAACGGTCAGCACTGCCATAAAATTTTTGCGTTTCCAAGTAAAGCGAATTTGCATTATGCCTCCGACAGCTGCAGATTACTCTGCAGAGTCCTCCTGGAGCGCATTATCATTACTCTGCCTGAAGGAGGACGGTTCCCTACCAAGAAAAGCACTGTTTTCCGGGATAACAGGGACGGCTGTGATGTTGCGGTAGCGCGGCATCCCCGTTCCTGCAGGAATCAATTTACCAATAATTACATTCTCTTTGAGACCGTATAACGGATCTATCTTACCCTTTACAGCTGCATCTGTCAAAACACGTGTTGTTTCCTGGAAGGAAGCGGCCGACAGGAAGGAGTCTGTAGCAAGGGAAGCCTTCGTAATGCCAAGCAGCGTGCGCTTGCCTTTTGCAGGAATAGCGCCAAAACTTTCAGCCTTTACATTGGCGGCTTCGTAATCAAACATATCAACCAGACTGCCCGTCATAAGCTCGGTATCACCGGGATCGTCAATACGTACTTTGCGCATCATCTGGCGTGTTATTACTTCAATATGTTTATCGTTGATGGTAACACCACCACTCTTATACACCTTGATAACTTCACTGATAATGTACTTCTGGACACCGCGCACGCCTTTGATCTTCATGATCTCCTGCGGGCTTACCGTACCATCCGTCAACAGGTCGCCGGCTTCAACCATATCGCCGTCTTTGATTTTGGCCGTTGCGGAATACGAGATGGGGTATCTCTTCTCTTCGAGGCTTCCATCTTCAGACTGGGGAGCCGTAACAACGATCTCGCGTTTGCGCTTGCTTCCCTCTTCGATACGGACGACACCGTCGATCTCGGAGATAATAGCCTGACCCTTCGGCTTTCTTGCTTCGAAAAGTTCCTCAACACGGGGAAGACCCTGTGTAATATCATCTCCGGATGCAATACCGCCCGTATGGAAAGTACGCATGGTGAGCTGTGTTCCAGGTTCTCCGATGGACTGGGCTGCCATAATACCGACTGCCTCGCCGCCAATGGTCGGCTCTCCTGTTGCAAGGTTGACACCGTAGCAATGTGAGCAGACGCCTCGATGGGATTTACAGTCGTAGACAGAACGGATTGCAACCTTGAGAAGCCCGGAAGCCTCAATGGCGTTAGCAATATCCTGTGTGATCAGTTCGTTTTTCCCTATAAAAACCTCGCCGGTTTTCGGATGAACAATTTCGAAAGCGGAATAGCGTCCTGCAAGACGGTCTGCGAGAGCTTTGATAACATCCTTCTTATCATTTGCTATAACAGCAAGCTCTGCTACAAAGGTGAAATCATCCGTGCCGCAGTCTTCTTCGAGAACAATAACGTCCTGGGCAACATCGACCAGACGGCGTGTCAGATATCCTGAGTCAGCTGTCTTAAGCGCGGTATCGGACAGTGCCTTTCTGGCACCATGCGAAGAGATAAAGAACTCAAGCACGTTCATGCCCTCACGCAGGTTGGACTTAATCGGGATTTCAATTGTTTTACCTGACGTATCCGCCATGTTTCCGCGCATACCGGCGAGCTGTTTAATCTGGTTGATCTGACCACGGGCACCGGAATCCGACATCATCTTAATCGGGTTGTACTTGCCGAGGTTCTTCTTCAGTTCTTCGGTAATTGCATCGGTGGTCTCCGTCCAAATGCCGATAACTGCCTTATAGCGGCCATCTTCGTTCAACATACCACGGTGGTACATGCGGTTGATGTGCTCAACCTTATCTTCGGCTTCATGAATCATACGCTCTTTAACTTCCGGAACGATCATGTCTTCAATACCGATTGAAATACCGCTTCTGGTCGCATACTTATAGCCCAAAGCCTTGATGTTATCAAGAAGTTTGGCTGTCAGCCCGATTCCGTGAATGCGGATGGATCGTCCGATAATATCCTCAAGAAGCTTCTTGCCGACAAGGAAATCGCACTCGAGAGGAAGTTCATTTCCTGCTACACTGCGGTCGACATATCCCAGATCCTGCGGAATAATTTCATTGAAAATGAAACGTCCAAGTGTGGACTTGACAAGTCCTGTCTTCATCTCTCCGTTTACTTCGCGGGTAACGCGGATACGGATAGGGGCGTGCAGTTCAAGTTCATGCTCATCGTATGCCATGATAGCTTCATCAAGCGAACCGAATACCATGTTTTCCCCGTGCTCGCCCTCTTTGTCTATTGTCATGTAATAGCAGCCAAGGACCATATCCTGTGTAGGAACGGTAACCGGCTTGCCATCCTGAGGCTTCAGGAGGTTGTTGGAGGAGAGCATAAGGAAACGAGCTTCAGCCTGTGCTTCTGCAGACAGCGGTACGTGAACAGCCATCTGATCTCCGTCGAAATCAGCATTAAAAGCTGTGCAGACAAGAGGATGCAGCTTAATGGCGCGGCCCTCAACGAGTACCGGCTCGAAAGCCTGGATACCCAGACGGTGAAGCGTAGGAGCACGGTTAAGCATAACCGGGTGATCCTTTATGACATCTTCAAGAATATCCCATACGACGTCCGTAGCACGGTCAACAAGACGTTTTGCTGTCTTGATGTGCTGGGCATGTCCGTCGTTTACAAGACGCTTCATAACAAAAGGCTTGAACAATTCGAGTGCCATTTCCTTGGGCAGACCGCACTGGTGCATTTTGAGCTCAGGACCGACAACAATAACGGAACGGCCTGAATAATCAACACGTTTACCAAGAAGATTCTGACGGAAACGTCCCTGCTTACCCTTGAGCATATCGGAAAGGGATTTAAGTGCACGGCTCGAAGCACCTGTAACAGGACGGCCTCTTCTGCCGTTGTCAATCAGGGCATCAACTGCTTCCTGAAGCATACGCTTCTCGTTCCTGACAATGATCTCCGGTGCACCAAGCTGAAGCAACTTGCTCAAACGGTTGTTTCTGTTGATAACACGACGGTACAGGTCATTTAAGTCAGAAGTTGCAAAGCGGCCGCCGTCGAGCTGAACCATCGGGCGAAGCTCGGGAGGAAGTACTGGCAGAACATCAAGAATCATCCATTCCGGCTTGTTCCCCGATTTCTTGAAAGCCTCAACAACCTCAAGGCGCTTAATAATACGTGCCCTCTTCTGGCCTGTAGCGGAACGGAAATCCTCATGGAGATGTTCAGCAAGGGCTGTTACATCAATCTCATGAAGAAGTATTTTGATTGCTTCTGCACCCATACGGGCAACAAATGCGGCTTTACCATACTGTTCAATGGTATCGCGGTATTCTTTTTCTTCAATAATGGCATTTTTGGCAAGATTTGTTGTGCCTGAATCAAGCACGATATACGCACCAAAATACAGGACTCTTTCAAGGTTTCTCGGTGTGATATCGAGAATCAAGCCCATGCGGCTCGGAATTCCACGGAAATACCAGATGTGGGAAACGGGTGCAGCCAACTCGATATGACCCAGGCGTTCACGGCGAACTTTGGATCGGGTAACCTCAACACCGCAGCGGTCACAGATAATTCCTTTATAGCGAATTTTCTTATACTTGCCGCAATGGCATTCCCAATCCTTCTGCGGCCCGAAAATCCGTTCGCAGAAAAGTCCGTCACGCTCCGGTTTCAGTGTGCGGTAATTAATTGTTTCCGGCTTCTTAACCTCGCCGTGCGACCATCCTTTGATGATCTCAGGTGAGGCCAGTCTGATGCCAATGGATTCGAAATTATTCATTTCAAACATATATCTGAAGTCTCCTTCCAAAATGACGCGTATGGATCAATCCGACCCAAGCTTAGAATTGCTCGTCTTCAGAGTCCGTATCTGTCTGCACGGCCGGGAATTCCAGGTCGTCAAGATCCGGTGACAGGAAAATATCTTCTGAGATTATTTCTCCGTCCTCTGACAGCTCGCCTTCTGTGAAACCGGCTCCGGAGAGCTCGCCTTCTTCAGGCTGCGATGCATATCTCAGGATCAGTTCAGGATCCGGTACGGGCAAATCTATATCCTCATCCGCAGCGTCCTTAAGCTTAAGTTCTTCATTCTCTCCGGCATATATATGGACATCAAGTGCCAGTGACTGAAGTTCTCTGACAAGAACCTTGAAGGATTCCGGAATACCGGACTCCGGCACGCTCTGGCCTTTGACAATGGACTCATACGTCTTGGTACGTCCGGAAATATCATCCGACTTAACGGTAAGAATTTCCTGAAGTGTGTGCGCTGCTCCATAAGCCTCAAGTGCCCAGACTTCCATCTCTCCGAAACGCTGTCCGCCGAACTGCGCTTTACCGCCGAGGGGCTGCTGTGTAACAAGGGAGTACGGTCCGATGGAACGTGCATGTATCTTATCGTCAACCAGATGGTGAAGCTTAAGATAATACATAACGCCGACGGTAATGCGGCTCTCAAAAGGTTCTCCTGTGCGTCCGTCATAGAGGACGGTTTTACCGTCCAGGTCCACGCCGGCCTTGCCAAAAGCATCGACGATATCGGCTTCGTTGGCACCGTCGAAAACAGGAGTGGCAATCTTCCAGTTAAGGGCACGGGCCGCGCGGCCGAGATGAACCTCAAGCAGCTGGCCGATATTCATACGGGACGGAACGCCAAGCGGGTTCAAAACGATATCAAGGGGGGTACCGTCAGGCATGAAAGGCATATCCTCTTCAGGAAGAATGCGTGAAACAACACCTTTGTTTCCGTGACGTCCAGCCATCTTGTCACCAACGGAAAGCTTTCTCTTCTGTGCAATATATACACGGACAAGCTTATTGACGCTGCCTTTTAAGACATCATCATTCTCTTTGGTGAAAGTTTTAACATCGACAATAATACCGGACTCGCCGTGAGGAACACGTACGGAAGTATCACGGACTTCACGGATCTTCTCACCGAATATGGCGCGGTACAGACGTTCTTCTGCTGTAAGCTCTGTCTCACCCTTAGGTGTGACTTTACCAACAAGAATATCTCCTGCCCTTACCTCGGCACCGACCCGGATAACACCATATTCATCGAGGTCGCGAAGGGCATCATCGCTCACATTGGGGATTTCACGAGTGATTTCCTCAGCGCCAAGCTTGGTATCACGAGCTTCGCACTCATATTCTTCAATATGGATGGAGGTATATACGTCTTCCCTTACGAGGCGCTCATTAATAAGAATAGCATCCTCGTAGTTGTAGCCTTCCCATGTCATAAATCCGATCAGCACATTTTTACCGAGGGCAAGCTCCCCGTTCTGTGTGGAAGGACCATCGGCAATAATATCATCGGCAACAACCTTTTCGCCCATGTGTACCAGCGGATGCTGATTGATGCATGTGCTCTGGTTGGAACGCTGATACTTGGTAAGGTGATAATTATCTTTCTTTCCTGCCTCCGTCGTTACTTCAATCCGGTCGGCAGCTACAAAAGTAACCACTCCGTCGTTTTTTGCAACTTTGCAGACGCCTGAATCTTTTGCAGCACGGTACTCCATGCCGGTTCCGATAATCGGGGCTTCAGGACGAATAAGCGGCACGGCCTGACGCTGCATGTTCGAGCCCATCAAGGCACGGTTGGCATCATCGTTGCCGAGGAAAGGAATGAGTGCCGTAGCAACCGAAACGAGCTGTCTGGGGGAAACGTCCATCCAGTCAACTTTTTCCGGCTCAACTTCAATGAATTTATCCAGATAACGGCATACAACCTTTTTATCAAGAAATTTACCGTTCTCGTCCAGAGGTTCGTTGGCCTGGGCGATGTAGTAGTAGTCTTCCTGATCCGCAGTCATATAACGCACTTCACGGGTAACAACACCTTTTTTCTTATCATATATACGATAAGGTGTCTCAATAAACCCATAAGAATTAACACGGGCATATGTCGCCAGTGAGTTGATCAGACCAATATTCGGTCCTTCAGGCGTCTCGATCGGGCACATTCTTCCATAATGGGAAGTATGAACGTCACGAACTTCAAAGTTCGCTCTTTCCCTGGATAAACCGCCCGGCCCTAAAGCAGACAGTCTCCTCTTGTGGGTAAGCTCTGCAAGCGGGTTCGGCTGATCCATGAACTGCGAAAGCTGTGATGACCCGAAGAACTCTTTGACAGCTGCGCTGACCGGACGCGTATTAACAAGCTGTAAAGGCGTGACAGTAGAAATGTCAGGGACAGCTCCCATGCGCTCGCGGATATTTCTCTCCATACGGGAAAAACCGATACGGATCTGATTCTGCAGGAGTTCTCCGACAGAACGGATACGGCGATTGCCGAGATGATCAATATCATCCACATGTCCGACACCATACTCCAACCCGATCAGATAACTTACGGTAGAGATAATATCTTCGACTGTCAGGTGCTTCGGCATAAGTTCATATACCTTTGCAGTAAGTGCAGCAGTAAGAATCTGTGCGTAATTTGACTGTTCGGAGACACGGGCATCCGCAACAATGGAGCGAAGAACGCCGGTGCGGACCTTTTCGTTAACGGGAGTATTGCGGATATTGAACCCTTCCAGCTCCTCTTCAGAAAAACTGGCGCGAATATAAGCATCTGCATCTACGCGGGCATTGCCAAGAACCTTGAGGGTCTTGTCGGAAACTTTAACCGTATCACCGGTAGTAATAATCGGGTAGATAACAACTTCGTTGATACCTGCGGCAGCAATAGCCTCCGCCTTTTCAGTAGTAAGGATGGTATCTGCAGGAACAACAAGCTCGCCGTCCTCCGTAACAACATTCTCTACCGTCTTATGCCCTTTGATTCGGCTGGCCAGTGATAACTTCTTATTCAGCTTATAAATACCGACACGTGCAAGGTCGTAACGTTTCGGATCAAAGAACATACTGTTAAGAAGAGTTTCAGCTCCCTCAACTGAAGCAGGTTCACCCGGGCGAAGCTTATGATACAGTTCAGAAAGACCTTCTTCACGGGAATGTGAAGGATCTTTCTTGATAGTCTCATTCAGGCAGCGCTCGTCGCCAAAGGTGTTTCTAAGTTCTTCGTCTGAACCAAAGCCCAGGGAACGAAGGAAAACAGTAAGCGGGAATTTTCTTGCGCGGTCTACGCGGACATAAATAATTCCGTTGGAATCCGTCTCATATTCCAGCCAGGCGCCTCTGTTAGGAATAACCTGTGTTGCATATAAAGGATTATCTGACTTGTCTTTGGACATCGAAAAATAGGATCCCGGTGAACGGACAAGCTGGCTGATAATAACACGTTCTGCACCATTGATAATAAAGGTGCCGTTCTCAGTCATAATCGGAAAATCACCGATAAATACAGACTGATCCTTGATAACATTATCACGCTTATTGTTTAAACGAACAGTTACCTTGAGTGGAGCGGCAAAGTTACAATCCTTTTCCTTACACTCCTCAATGGAATTCTGCGGCTTTTCGATGTCAAATTCTTTCTCAATAAAAGAAAGTTCTATGTCCCCGGTGTAATCTGTGATTGGAGACACTTCTCGGAGAACCTCCATCAGTCCTTCATTAAGAAACCATTGGTATGAATTCTTCTGGATCTCTATCAAATCCGGCATCTCAATGACTTCATCAATACGAGAATAGGACATTCTCTCTGCTCTTCCCAGTTTGACGGGACGCACCATTACACATCACCTCACGAAAGTTCTGGCCGAAGCCTGGCTACCGCGCCGGGAACAATTCCGGCGCTCTTCCTCTTCTTAGCAGGCCCTGTAAAATGCAGTCCCGCAACGTACAAAAGGCAACAGACAACAAGCCTCCACCTTATGACGCGTTATAAGATGATAGCACCTCTTTCGTTAAGTGTCAACGCAAATTTCTTTAATAAGTTGCAAATTCTATGGCTCCCATGTTTATCTTGTACTCATTTCCCGACTGGGCAGCAAGTGCAGTATACCATGCTTTATATTCGGTCGTTACATTGTTAGTCAGCAGTGTGGCTTCCCATGCAGGAACAGACTTTTGGAAGTAGTAAAGAACCACTCCATCTGTATTCTCTATGATAAGCATATTACCGGCTTTACGATCAGCAGAGAACAGCCAATCGGAAAGGGCCGTTTCCTGTGTTGTCGGAGAATCCTTAACAAGACTTTTTGCAGTTACATTAGAAGTCAGGCCGCCTGCAATACTTGAGGCAGAGTCGGCGGAATATTTCTTTACGAGAGCTGTAAAGGAGGCTTCGTCTTTTACGGATGCCTGATAACCCTCTGCTGTTGTCTTAAGTTTTGCAATATCCGTGCCGGACAGCAGCAGTAAACGGTAGCTTACAGTAGCTGTGGTGTCAAGCTGCCTTGTCTGAAAATAAACAGCAATGGCTCCTGAATCCGTTGTAATAACAGTTTTGTCGCCTTCTTTGCGGTCAGCGGAAAACAGATAGTCGGCGACATCGGAATTGAATGTGCTGCCGGCAGTGACTTTAGTGGTTGTGTAATGTGTAGGATCCGCGTTGTCTGCAAAACTGCTCGCGCCATCCGTACCTGCAGCTGTCTCGCTTGCATCGCGGAAAGTCTTAATATCCGTGGTCGCATCGATGATGGCCTGTGCCTTGTCTTTAGCAGCCGTAACGGCTGTTGCAATCTGTGCGGCCGTTGCGGTGGATTCATAACCGGCCGGCACCAGATAAGCATTGTAGGTGACTGAGTCGTAATCAGCCGGCGCCGCTTCATATGTCGCTTTCATCTGATCTTCAGTCAGTGTATAATTTGTCTGCTTCAAATACTCGGTATACTCCTGGGCGATCAGCTCACGAGTCATGAACGCCTTCAGGTCACGCACCGACATCCCTGCGCCATACTGTTTTTTGAGGACACTATCGGCAGTAGTCTTCTGCTGCTTTGCATAATCGCGAAGGGCCTGAATATATTCATCAACTTTTCTTGTTGCAGCGACTGCGGTAAAACCGGCTTTCTTGGCCTCTTTATCCAAAAGAACTATGTTCAGCTGGTTTTTCACGGCACTGTCATACAGGTACTCACCGTATGTCTGGCCCGTTGTTGTATCCCATACTTTTGTCAGGTCCTTTTTTGAAGAGACAATTCCGTACTGAGAGTACATGTTGTAAACTTCAACAAAGTGATAGTTGATCTCGTTTACCTTAACGGACTCACCTGCCACGGTAGCACCCGTTAAAACCCTTGCAGGAAGACCTGTTTGAACAACCATGTATCCGCCGCAGACAATTACAACAAAGGCGATGATTCCGGCGATAAGAAGCCTGCGCTTAGTCGTAGACTTAACGAGCGCCTTTTTTGTATTCTTTTTGGAAGAAATTTTCTTCTTTGTATTCTCCATTTTGGGAACCATCCTTCTGATATTACTTTATAATGTGACACAGCACGACTATTATAATTCTGCATCCGCAAGAATGCAAGGAAGGTCTGTCAGTCTGGCAAGCCAATATGTAGGTTTTTCTGCGGCAAGTTCAGATAAAGGCATGTAAGTCCAGTTAACGGCAGCCGAATCCATGCCTGCGTTTGCTGCACAGCGCAAATCATGCACACTGTCCCCGACATAAAGAACTCTTGAAATATCTGAAATCCCCATCTTCTGCATCGCCAGTAAAAGCGGCTCCGGATTCGGCTTATGAACCTCGGTATCCTCCCTTGTGATAAGTACTTCAAAATAGGATTCCAGTTCAAACTGCCTCATGCTGAAAAGCGCAGTCTCCCTCTTCTTAGATGTGACAACCCCCTGCCGGATGCCCATTGTCTGCAATTGGGCCAGTCCTTCCGGGACTCCCTCAAAAATACGGACGGAAGTAGCAAGGAGATTTGCATTTTCTGCCTGATATGCCTCATACAGGGATTTTCGAACAGCAGGCTCATAACCTGAAAATGCATATGCCAGCGGAAGCCCGATCGTTGAGAGGAGAAAGGCCTCGTCCTCCAAACGACCGGTAACTTTCATAAAAGCCGTCTGGAAGCACGTCAAAATCATAGGGATCGTATCTGCGATCGTCCCGTCAAAATCATATAAAATAGCATCATACCGCAATAATGTCTCTCCTTCTGTATCAGGTCCTGCGTCAATTGCCGTCCTGCGAATTATCGTAATCGGCATCCATTCTCGGAAGAACGTGGATACGAATCTTGGAAATCCATTTATCCTCGATTGATTCGACCTTCACGACGACATTTCCGTACGTTACTTCCGGAGTTTCCGTCTCATCCGGAATCCTGTCCAGCAAGTGAATGACAAATCCGGCGATAGTATCATAGTCCTCGTCCGGCAGATCAATATCAAGGACATTCTCTATATCACTGAGCGGTGTATCACCGGAAACCAGGTAATCCCCGTCAGGAAGCTTAACAATCTGCTGGTCTTCCTCATCAAACTCATCTGTAATATTACCGACGATTTCTTCCAGCATATCTTCAATTGTTGCTATGCCTGCCGTTCCGCCGTATTCATCGACGACTACGGCCAGCTGCATGCGCCCTTTCTGCATTTCTCGAAAAAGCGACGAAAGGTTCTTTGTTTCCGGGACCACCAGCGGCGGACGCAGAAGCGCAAGGAGGGAAAATTCACCGGAGCGTTCGCCCCGCATCGAATAGCCCAGAAGGTCCTTGATATGCAGAATGCCGACTATGTCATCGATCGTATCCTGATAAACCGGAATTCTGGTATATCTGTCGCTGATAGCCACATGCATGACCTCGTCATAGGTGGCATCTGTCGGAAGTGAGACGATTTTGGTGCGGTGCGTCATAATCTCCGAGACTTCCTTGTCGTTGAACTCAAAAATATTTTCAATCATTTCTTTCTCGTCGTCTTCAATGCTGCCCGATTCACTTCCGACATCAACCATCATGCGGATTTCCTCTTCCGTGACGTTCTTGTCTTTTGCGTTCGGATCAACCCCCATGAGGCGGAGTATGGAATTGGTCGAGAACGTGAGGAGCTTCACAAAAGGCGCCAGGAAAATGCCGCATGTCCGGACAACTCCCGCAGCCGTAAAAGCGATACGCTCGGGATATTTCTGTGCAAGCCGCTTAGGGACAAGTTCACCGAGCACAAGCGAAAAATAGGAAAGAATGATAGTAATAATAAACATGCTCACGGTCTTCAGCGCCGGTATATTACCGCTGGGATCCAGTACAGCTGTTAGACGAATGGAGAACTTATCGGATGCAAACGCAGAGGATAAAAACCCTGCCAGTGTAACTCCAACCTGGATAATTGCGAAAAACTTACCTGGTTTATCGACAAACCTCAGAATCTTCTTTGCAGATTTGTTGCCTTCTTCGGCCATTTTGCGGATTTTATTGTCATTTAAAGTAATTACTGCCATTTCTGTGGCAGAAAAAAACGCATTGATTAAGATAAAAATGAAAACTATGAAAAGATCTAACAATATGTGTCCAATACTATTGTCTGGCACAGAGGTTCCTGTCCTTCCTTACTATCCCGCGGTTGAATGAACCGCATATACCTGATTGCAGCTGTACCCATGTACTGCTGTCGATTTCAGATACCTATCGAAGAAAATATAGCAGATTTTGCAGTTTATCTCAAGTATAGCCTCACAGTTTATCCAAAAGCGACTGCAATACGTCACGGACAACCTGGGGATCCGCCTTTCCGCGAAGAGCTTTCATCGACTGCCCGACGAGAAACTGGAAGTTCTTCTCATTGCCTGCAAGATATTCTGACACAGCTTTTTCGTTTTTAGCGATGACTTCGGCAATAATCGGCTCGATTGAAACCGTATCGGAAACCTGCAGGAGCCCATGCTTTTCAACATATGCCCTTGGATCGGCATCATTTGTAAAAACCTCTGTAAAAACCTTACGGCCCGTACCGCGGTTAATCTTACCGGTTTCAACCATCTGAAGGATCACGCCCAGGGAGTCCCCGGAAAAGTGCATGTCTTCCGGCAGCGTCTGTGAGTCATTAAGCATCTTCAGCAGATCCGTCATGATCCAGTTGGACGCTTCCTTGGGGTTGCCGCATATTTCGACGGTGCGCTCGAATACAGTTACCAGATACTTGGATCCTGTAAGTATATCGGCGTCGTACTCCGGGAGACCGAATTCTGAGATATACCGTGCTTTCTTGGCTGCCGGAAGTTCCGGAAGGGATGCGCGCACCTTTTCAATATGCCCCGGTTCAATTACGATCGGAATAAGGTCCGGTTCAGGGAAATATTTGTAATCCTGCGCATCCTCTTTGGATCGCATGGCATAGGAATGTCCTTTGTTGTCATCCCAGCGCCTGGTCTCCTGATGCACGGTTCCGCCTTCTTCGATCAGTTCAATCTGGCGTTTGGATTCCCCGTCGACCGCGCGGGCAATAGCTTTCAGCGATGCCATATTCTTCATCTCGGTACGTGTTCCATATTCTGCCTGGCCGACCGGACGAATGGAGAGATTGATATCCGCACGCATCGATCCTTCCTCCATTTTACAGTCGGAAACACCAAGGTACTGGAGGGTCGACTTAAGCTTCTCCAGATAAGCGACTACTTCTTCCGCAGAGCGGAAATCCGGATCGGATACAATCTCGATCAGGGGAACGCCGCAGCGGTTGTAGTCAACAAGTGTGCAGTCATCCCACGGGTCATGAATCAGCTTACCCGCATCTTCTTCCATGTGGATCTCGTGAATACCGATATGTGTAGTAATTTCGCCGACGGTGACATCAACGCGGCCGTTTCTGCAGATGGGCAGATAGAGTTGGGAGACCTGGTATGCCTTCGGGAGATCAGGATAAAAATAATTTTTGCGGTCAAATTTGTTGTAACGGGTGATCTCGCAGTTCGTAGCCAAACCTGCCCGGATGGCGTACTCCACAACCTGACGATTCAGTGTTGGGAGCGTTCCCGGCATACCCGAGCAAACTTCACAGACATGCGTGTTGGGCGCACCGCCGAATTCTGTGGTACAGCCGCAGAAAATTTTGGATTTGGTTGATAGTTCCACATGGACCTCAAGACCCATGACAACTTCATATGCATTCATCTGTCACACCTCATTTTCCAGGCTTCTGTAAGTGAAAGTCCGTTGCGCGCTGGTAGGCGGCCGCGGCATTAATAATAGTCTGTTCCGCATTGTGAGTTCCGATCAGCTGGAGACCGACGGGAAGTCCCTTATGGTCGATTCCGCAGGGGATGGTTGCAGCCGGAAGACCGACAATGTTCACAAGAACCGTATAAATATCACCCAGATACATCTTTAGCGGGTCGGACAGGCTTTCACCGATCCGGGGTGCCGTTGCCGGGGCTGTCGGCCCGAGAATCAGGTCATATCTGGCAAATGCTTCATCAAAAGACTTCTTTATCAGTGCTTTAGCCTGCAGCGCTTTCTTGTAGTAGGCATCATAGTAGCCGGAAGAAAGCACGAAATTACCCAGCATGATGCGTCGTTTGACCTCAAGGCCAAAGCCTTCGCTTCTGCTCTTGGTATACAGATCAAGAAGATCCGCTGCACCCTCGGCACGGAAGCCATATTTGATTCCGTCATAACGTGACAGGTTGGAACAGGCTTCCGCACTGGCAATTATATAATATGTCGGAACGGCATACTCGACGATCGGCATGCGGAACTCTTCGACAACAGCGCCCATGGAGGCAAATTTTTCGGAAGCCTCCAGTACGCGGACTTTCACATCCGGATCGATACCCTCACCGAAATAATCGAGCGGAATGCCGATTCGAAGTCCTTTTACATCAAAAGCTCTGGCCTCGTCCAAATCAACCGGTGTGGAATCCATCGTTGTCTGATCCCTGGGGTCCTTACCCATGATGAGATTCAACGCAGCGGCGCAGTCAAGGATATCGCGGCCCATGGGGCCGATCTGATCAAGTGAAGAAGCATATGCGACAAGTCCGAAACGGGATACCGTGCCGTATGTCGGCTTAATTCCGCTCACTCCGCAGAAAGAACATGGCTGGCGGATTGATCCGCCGGTATCAGATCCGAATGTATAAAATGCCTCGCCCGCAGCAACTGCTGCTGCTGCACCGCCTGACGAACCACCGGGTACCCGGGATATATCCCACGGATTTTTGGTAGTGCCGTAAAACGAAGTCTCCGTAGTGGAGCCCATCGCGAATTCATCCATATTGAGCTTGCCGACAATAACAGCTCCGGCTTCTTCAATCTTGGTTACCATTGTTGCTGAATAGGGCGGCAGAAAATTACTCAGAATTTTCGATCCGCATGTCGTCGGGAGGTCCTTTGTGCACATATTATCTTTGATCGCTACAGGCACACCCGCAAGAGGCGAGAGTATTTCCCCGGCATCGATTCTGGCTTGAACGGCGGCGGCTGCTGCAAGAGCCTCTTCTGCAAAAACATGTATGTAGCAGTTGTATGTGGGATCCTTTTCGGAAATGACCGCCAGAAGCGCAGCAGTAGCCTCGACGCTTGTCGTTTTTTTATCACGGATTGCCTGTCCGAGTTCAAGGGCGGACAGGGTCATTATCTGTTCTTTTTCCATAACGGTAACCTTTCTTCTTTTGGTATAACACGTACCTGATCCGGCAGAGGTATTAATATACCGTGCAGAGTTTTACTCAACTGTCTTGGGAACCTTAAAGCTTCCGTCCTTCTGTGCAGGTGCATTTGAAAGAATGGCCTCGCGGCGGTTGGAATTGGTTACCACATCCTCACGGAACACATTCGTAATCGGGAATGCGTGTGAAAGCGGTTCAACCGAATCCGTATCCAATTCATTGAGCTTGTCAATATACCCAAGGATAGAACGCAGATCAATCAGCGTCTTCTCTTTCTCATTATCTGTCAGCTGGATTCTTCCGAGCTTCTCCAGATATGAGATCAGGTCCATAGTAATATCCATTGTTCTCCTCCTGTCAGGGAATCTGGCTGTAAAAAAACATTCGTCAGGGCTGAAGACGGTTCATATCCCTTGGAAACAAAGAACTGTACCGCACATTATTATCATCAAAAAGCTTCATGCACAGTCGCTCAAGCCCCAGACCCAGGCCCCCGTGCGGCGGCATGCCGTACTTGTGGATCATGAGATAATCGGAAAAGCCTTCCGGATCCAGGCCCTTAGTAATCATTTTATCGATTTGCTCCTGATATCCATGTATACGCTGGCCTCCGGTCGTAATTTCCATACCGCGGAAAAGAAGATCGAATGATAATGTGAATTTCGGATCCTCCGGATCGTCCATCGCATAAAACGGACGCTTCTTAACCGGATAATGCGTAACAAATACCAGGTCGCTGCCATATTTTTCTTTGAAATAGCGGCCGATAAGCTGTTCTTCAATAGGCTCCAGATCGTAAGGATCTTTTATCTTATGCCCGTATTCAGCGGAAATCAGTTCCTTGGCATCACGAAACTTCACGGTAGGAATTTCTGTGATCACAGGAATCTCCATTCCGAGTGCCTTGCACTCGCGTGAGCAGTCCCTTCTGAGGAGCTCGAAAATATAGGAAAGGCATGCTGTTTCCATTGCCATGATGTCCCTGAAACTTTTGATGTATCCCATCTCAAAATCAAGTGTGATATATTCGTTCAAATGACGGACAGTACTGTGTTTCTCCGCGCGAAAGACCGGACCGACCTCATAGACACGCTCATATACACCGACCATCGTCTGCTTATAGAACTGATCGCTCTGTGCTAAAAAACCCTTCTTCCCGAAGTAGTCCAGCCGGAACACATTGGTTCCGCCCTCTGCATTACCGCCGACAATTTTAGGGGTGCGTATATCGGTAAACCCATTCGCATCCAAAAATTCATGGAATCCGCGTACGACTCCGGCCTGGATGCGGAAACGTGCCCGCAGCTCTCCCGAGCGAAGGGTAATCGGACGGTTATTCAAATCCGTATCCAGATTGATGCCAAGTTTTCTCTTGGAAATATTAATCGGAAAATCCTCCGATGGTGATGTCAGAAGAGTAATACTGCCTACGCGAACTTCCACACCGCCCGGGGCACGGGGCTCTTCGTGGGCAGATCCGAGCAGGTCCACTGTGCATTCGGATTTAAGTATATCAAAAACGCTCTGTTCCCCCGTTGATTTGTCCCAGAAGCACTGGACCAATCCGGCCGGAATACGTATGATGATAAACGCAAAATCACCCATATCGCGAATATTATGTATGGCGCCATGAAGTCGGGCCGGAAGATTCATTTTCGCAGAATCCAGCAGCACCTCATACGTTGTAACCTGTAAAATATCCTTACCTGATGTATAATCCATAAGTCTTATGTCCCCTTTACTCACAGAAAAGCCGCCGAAAAACACACGATTCACTTGATTTTTATCTAAAAAATTCTATCACGGACAATCATCAAGTGCAAGGGAAACGGCTTTTTGTTATTTTGAAATATCAAAATACTATATTTTTATTCGAATTCTAATTATTGTTTTTCGCTTTTTCTTTTTTGTGGGAATAATCGGCATCCATTGCCTCTTCCGGGAAATGGACACCCCCGTGCTTAATTTTGCTGACCGCCTCTGACGTTCTGGACACGCCGAGCTTATGAAGGATGCTGCGGATCTGCGATTTTATTGTACTTTCCGATTTGTTCAGTGTCGCCTGAATCTGTGTACGGCTTGCATGCTGTTCAAGCTGCTCGAGAATATGATACTCCTGGTCAGTCAGGGATTTAGCAATACTCTCACGCCGTAAAGATGCATATGATTTGGCAAGAATCGTCGCAGGGGAAAAATCGCCCCTCATGTGCTTTAAAATTGCCGGAAGCAGCAGTTCATAGTTGTTTTTCTGCATGTAATCAATGGCTCCAACAGCGACCGCATCAACAACATGCTGATCGGATTCCGCGGCTGTCAGTACGATGACATCCGTCGAGGGAGAGGCATCCAAAATGGCTATTGTTGCGGAGATGCCTGTCTGCCAGGCATGTCCAAGGTTAACGTCAACCAAAAATACATTTGGCTTCATCGTCCGTGCAATTTCAACCGCATCCTTCTGCGTAACTGCAGTTCCGACAATTTCGATTTCGGGAGCCCTCGTCAGAAGGGATGCGATCGCATCAATCCACACGGTCTCATCGTCAAGAATCGCTATCTTATACTTCTCCTCCATATGAATCCATTCCCCCTGTTCTATATGCCGGAAAAACAAGTTCGGCGACCGTTCCCCCCAGCGGGGATGCGCGAAGATCAAACTGGGCGTCATGCATCTCAGCTACCTTCTTAACATAGTATAGACCTAGTCCATAGTGATTTTTGCCAACTTTCGTAGTAAATAACGGAGTTCCAATGAAACGCCACTGTTTTTTGGCAATTCCGCAGCCATTATCCGTAATCTGGATGATTAATTTGCCTCTGCGGCTATACGTGCGAAGCAGAAGGCGGCCGTTGCCGTCCTCACTGGATGCTTCTATGGCATTATTGACCAGATTCAGAAGTGTTTCATGCATATGAACCGGATCACAAAACAGCATGGGTCGAAATTCCCAGTGTTTCTCAATCCGGATCTTCTTGTTCGGGTAGGTCATCAGACTCTGGTCGATTGCCTGTTCAAACACGCGAAGGACGGAACACATTTCCGGGGAAACCCTTACCGGTTGAAACTTCAGATGAATGCGGTCAAGGATCGCAAGCGTGTGCTCACATGTATCCACTGCCTGGGAAATATCTTTTTGGATAGCATCACGATCCTGATTTTTCTGTTCATTATGGTACTGTGCATTCTGAAGCGTCAGTCGAATTGTAATAAGACTGTTTTTTACAGCATGATGCAGAACTCCCGTGCTTTGAATGACTGCCTGCTGCGTCTGCTCACGTGTTGAATTCTCCTGCTGAAGATGCAGCCCCATGGCGCTTTTACGGATGCCAAAAAACAAAAATATTGATGTTACATATAAAATTAAAATAATACTCCACTTCCATGCCCCGGTAACACCCGTAGACGGCACAATATAATTCAGCAGAAAAAAGGTAAGGCTTGAAGGAACGGCCAGAAGGCAGTTGACTGAATTGTCCGCACGGACAACGCGGTCCTTCTCCTTTAGCCAGGTAAACAGAAGAAAGACCGCGGAGATAATATAGTAAGGGGCAATCAAAGCCGTCATCGTTTGCGTGTGTAAAATACGCATTTCATCCGTCGCCTTGACAACCGGTGCAAACATCTCCAATGCAGGAAATACAAAATATGCGCTTGCCGCCGGTATGGCAAGCAAAAGCGTAATCAGGATTTGACGCAGTCTTTGTGCCGGCATCTTCCCTGCAGCGTAAAGAGCATACATCATCAAAGAAAAGGGCGCCCAGAAATAATTGCACGATGCCAATACGGCCAGCGTCAGCCGAACCCAGTTATATACTTTGGCAGGCTCCTGAAGCAATACTGCAAGCCCGCCGCAGCCATACAGGAAAAATGCGCAGGCGCTCCAAAAATTAGCGGTGGTGCGTCCATCGCTGATCCAAAGGAATATTGCAATTGTCCACAGGAATAAAAAAACCAGAAACAACGCTGCACACCCCCCTATTCCGTTTTCATTATACGGGGAAACATCCGGCATATGCAAAGTAATCCTGATTATTTTTTCCAACATTTTTGCTCAAAACCGGCATCCGTCGATTCTGTGGCTTTTTTCCGCAAAAATCCCCCTGTTTTTCACTTTTCTGCACACATGCATGTGCAAAAACGGAAAAAACAGGGGGAATCTCAACAAATCATAAAAGCAGTCAAACCGGTTGCAAGTATTTTATCAGGTTATTTTCAGTTCAAACTGGGGAAGCTTGGACTGGGTATCAATATATGCGCTGTCCTTATCGGAAGTAAGGGACTTGACTGCATCAGCCATCCAGTCTTTCTCTGTTTTCACAAAGTACATTACATGGAAACCGTATTCAGACTGAACAATTCCCATATCTCCGGGCTTGCGTGCCGCATCATATGCCCAGGCCTCAAATTCAGGAACCATTGCACCGACCGCAACAGCATATTCTTTAGCATCGTATGCAGATCCGTCCGCATACGCTGCATCACCGATCGTAACCATATCATCGTATGACTTGATCTTGGCAAGCGTCGACTCGGCAAGGGCCTTGGCCGCGGCAAGTTCATCAGGAGTGGCATCGGTGTATCCTTCCGCACTTTTGGGAGCCAGGAAAAGGATGTGTCGGACAGTGGGGATAGCCGTATCCGTATAGTTGGCTTTATTCGCAGTATAGAATGCCTGCAGCTCTATATCGGTAAATGTATATGTCTTGTCAAGCTGCATCCTATATGCCGTAGCAAGCAGGTAATGCGAAAGAACCGGATCGAGTTCTGTCTTGCTGGTCTTATCTCCATACCGCGTCGCCAAAAACTGGTCGAGGGTAATGCTGTACTTGTCGGCTTCTGTCTGAAGGCTTGTGTAGAAATTATCAATAACGGTCTGATCTTCCGCAGTAAGGGTCATACCGGTCTGTGACGCATCATATGCAAAAATATGCACCTGCTGCAATTGCTTGAGGGAATCCGCCTTGATGAAATCCCCCCATGTTCCAGTCTCATAACCGGGCATCGTGCATGCAGCAGAGATGTCAAAGGATCCGTCCGCGGCAACGGTGGGTACATATCCGGAGGAAGCGTACTGTGCATAATTATTGTAGGTTGAGTAATAGAAGAAATCGTATTCCGCAGCTGAGACGGTTTCACCGTTCATTGTCATGGTACCCGTTGCAACACTCGGAAGGGACTTGGGGACAGCTACAGTCTCCTGGGTTAAAACCACAGTCGAATCCGCAGTAGTCGTCTTAGCTTTGCAGGATGTCAGAAAAGTCGTTCCGGTTGCCAGCATGGCAACCGTCAGAAACGAGGCAAGCGTCTTGGTCAAGGTGTTATTCATTTAGTTCTCCTTTAGTTAAATTCCAATAAATTCCAATACGTTCTCATTTCCCCTTTTTTTGGAAGGAGAAAAGCAATGTATTATTTCCGTTACAAAAAGGATTATATCACAGCTTTTCTTCACATCTAGGTAGAAATAGCGGCAAAGCAAGGGCAATTTACCCCTTTATAACAAATCCAGAAAAATAGGGCAGTGGTCTGACCCCTGTGTCTCGCTGAGCATCCCGGAATCGAGAATCCTGTCCTTCATCGAATCGCTCACCCAGAAGTAGTCAATACGCCAGCCGGCATTTCTATTTCTGGCAAAAGTCCTGTACGACCACCACGTATACATATTCTCTGTGTCCGGATATAACATCCTGTATGAGTCCACAAGACCCTTTTCTTCAAAAAGATCCATATAGGCCCTCTCTTCCGGCAGGAAGCCCGAAATTCCGGCATTTGCAGCCGGATTTGCCAGATCAATCTCACGGTGTGCCGTATTTACATCCCCGCATACGATTATTTTCCTGCCGCTTTGCATTTGCCCGGTGATCCTCGCAAGAAAGCAGTCATAAAAATCAAGCTTGAACTGTAATCTTTCCGGACCCTGTCCTCCATTGGGAAAATAAATGCTGTAGAGGATGAAATCACCGAAGTCAATCTCAATGGTCCGGCCTTCATGGTCAAAGCGATCCTCGCCGAGGCCGTATGACACAGAAACCGGATCTAATCTTGAATAGACCGCAGTACCTGAATAGCCCTTTCTGTCGGCGCTGTGAAAATAGCTCCTGTAACCCGGGATATCCGTAATATCGGATGTGAGCTGATCCAACTGCGCTTTTGTCTCCTGAAGGCACACAACATCCGCGTTCAAGGCGAGCAGGCTTTCCGCAAAGCCCTTTTTTCCTATGGCACGGATTCCATTGACATTCCAGCTGATTATTCTCATGGCACTCTCTCCCGACTCATAACCTCTCTCGACAAATGGTATGGATATGTGTTTTCATTATAGCAAAGGGAACTTCAGGAAACTACATTGTAAAGATATGCAGAAAATATGCAGAAATACGAGGCACACATATGGAATATAAACATGATATAGATACATCCCCGGTACTTACTCCGGATGAGGCTGCCGCACTCTATGAAACGACACCGGTAGATATCGCAGTTATCGGCGGAGGGCCCGCAGGATTTTCCGCCGCTGTCAACGGGCGTACCCGTGGAAGAAGTGTAGTCATCCTGTCCGGCGAATATCAGAACAGCCCCTTGTATAAAGCCTCGGTGATAGAGAACATGCCCGGGCTTCCCGGCAAAAGCGGTGCTGAACTTCTTGATCTCTTTTCTTCCCATGCCGGAAAAATGGGCGCCGTCTCTCTGAAGGGCCGTGCCCTTGTCATCATGCCGTCCGATTTCGGCTCGTCGAAAACCGGTGCAAAACCCGGGTTTCAGGTAGCTTACGGAAGCCAATTCCTCATGGCACGGACTGTTATCCTGGCAACCGGCGTTGCAGCGGCAGCCCCTTTCCCGGGAGAAGACGAATTTCTCGGACGGGGAGTAAGCTATTGCGCCACATGCGACGGCATGCTCTACCGGGGGCGCGATGTTGCGGTTATAGCAAAAACCGAAGATGCCGTGGAAGAGGCGCTGCATCTGTGTAAAATCGGATGTAAGGTAACTCTTTTTGTGAATCCTGCCGACCTGAAACGCTGGAATATCACGCTTCCAGACAATACCTTCGTTCGTATCCTCCATGCTTCGGGTTTCAAAATCGAAGGGGAAGACTACGTGGCACGGCTTGTTACGGATAAAGAAAGCATCGCTGTATCGGGCGTCTTTATACTTCGTTCTACCATTGCCCTCTCGTCCCTTCTGTCCGGACTTGAATCGGAAAAAAACTATATCCTGACTGACAAAAGCCAGGCAACAAATATCCCCGGCGTCTTCGCTGCGGGGGACTGCACCGGCAAGCCGCTCCAGATTGCCAAGGCTTTAGGGGAAGGTCTTGTTGCAGCCCTGTCCGCCGACACCTATCTTACCGGGCTTGAAGCATCGGAAACGGCGAAAATATGACTGTTTCACGGCAGCTTCATGTCCTTGTTGTTTTTACCGGAGGAACCATTGCGAGCCGGTATTCGGGCGGAGCCTTTGAACTGATTGATGCTCCTTACCAACTCATGGCCGGCGTCCCTTCGGACACGTTCAAATTCAAGACTATGGAACCGCTTCATACACTCAGTGAAAACATGACTCCCGGAATGTTGTTTGACCTTTTCGCCGCAATTTCCGATGAGTTTTCGCGAAGCCTGTATGACGGTATGATTATTGCACATGGTACGGATACACTTGCCTATACAGCGCAGATGGCTGATATATTGCTGTCCGGGCTTGGCGTGCCTGTCGTTATCCTGGGCAGCAAGTTTCCTCCCGATGATCCCAGGGGCGACGGACAGACCAATTTCAACAATGCCCTGTCTCTGATAAAGCAGGAAGAATCCGGGGTTTATGTTGTAAGCCGCGAAAACAGCGGCGTGATCATTGTTCACGACGCCGGCAGAATCATGCAGGCTGATTCACAGACTGATGATTTCCAGAGTTATATGGGACAGTATGAAGGAAGTATGAAGGACGGGGTATTTGTCCGTAATCCGGATTTCCACCCGCGTACACATACACACAGTTCACGCGAACTTCTTGCAAGGCTGTCTGCAATCCGGAATATGCCGTCCAAAGAGACCGTTCTTGTTCTTGACGCATGTGTTGGCATGAATTATCAGGCGCTTGACCTGACCCGTCCGGAATATGATTACATCCTTCAGCGGCTGTACCACTCGGGGACCTCCTGCACGGCACCTCGAACTTCGCCCTACTCGCTTCTTTATTTACAGGATCTGTGCAGCGAGAATTTCAAACGTCTTTTCATTGCACCCATCGAAAAACACCGTACACCGTACTCAACCACATGCGAACTTCTTGCCGCAGGAATTACTCCTGTATTTGACCTGCCGCTCGAAGCCGTATGGGCAGGACTTCTCCTGTGTACCTGGCTGAAAGAAAAGCCGGAGGAATTTTTCGTTTCCCCCGACTAAATAGAAAGCGTCCCTGATAAATCGGAGACGCTCCCATGCCCTTATGAGGCCCTTATTAGTATAGCATTATAAAAATTCTATATAAGAATTTATTCAGCCTTTGTTTGGAATTTCCCGGTTTCAATCTGCGGTCGCTCCGGCTTTCGCTGCCCTGATAAATCCGAAAAACAGCGGATGAGGACGGTTGGGACGCGACTTGAATTCAGGATGGAATTGGCAGGCCACAAACCACGGATGATCCACTATCTCTATCATCTCCACAATTCGTTTATCCGGAGACATTCCCGCCAGAATAATCCCGTTCTTTACAAACTGATCGCGGAATTTATTGTTGATCTCATATCTGTGGCGATGACGCTCGTAGATAAGTCCTTTTCCGTATACATCGTATGACTTGGATTTCTCATCAAGTTCACACGGGTATTGTCCAAGGCGCATGGTTCCTCCGAGGACTGTGACGCTCTCCTGTTCAGGCATAAGATCCACAACAGGGTAGGGTGTCTTAGGATCAAGTTCGGAACTGTTTGCACCGGCCAGACCAATCACATTTCTCGCAAATTCGATCACTGCGATCTGCATACCCAGGCAGATTCCCAGGAAAGGAACCTTATTTTCCCTGGCATACTTTGCCGCTTCAATCTTTCCTTCCGTTCCTCTTGTTCCAAATCCGCCGGGAACGAGAATGCCGTCAACATCACTGAAAATACCCTTTGCCGATTCCGGGGTAACTTCGTCCGCCTCGATCCATTTGATCTTGATTTTCGTATGGTTCAATGCACCTGCATGTGTCAAAGATTCGACAACAGACAGATAGGCGTCATGAAGGGCAACATATTTTCCGACAAGCGCGATCGTTGTCGTACCCTTCGGACATGAAAGATTATGTGAAAGAAGCTTCCATTCGGTGAGATCAGGTTCAATTTTTCCAAAACCAAAGCGTTCGCAGACAATGTCTGCCAAGCCCTGCTCTTCAAGTGCAAGCGGTACGTCATATAGAATTTTCAGCGTCTTATTCTCAAACACACATTTTTTGGGGACATTGCAGAAAAGTGCAATCTTATTTTTCAGATCTTCCGTCAGGCCGATTTCCGTCCTGCATACAAGAATGTCCGGCTGAATGCCCTGGGACAGCAGTTCTTTGACAGAATGCTGCGTTGGTTTTGTCTTCTGCTCGTCCGATGCCGACAGGTATGGTAACAGTGTTACATGAATAAAAAGGCAGTTCTCACGTCCTACGTCAAATGCAAATTGACGTGCAGCCTCAATAAAAGGCAGGGATTCAATGTCTCCAACCGTTCCGCCGATCTCAATCAACGCAACATCGTAGTCATTCTTGCCCGCTTTCATGCGTTCTTTTATTTCATTAGTTACATGTGGAATGACCTGGACCGTGCCGCCGTTATATTCACCGTTTCTCTCTTTGCGGAGAACAGTGTCATAAATCCTGCCTGAAGTAACGTTGGAATTCTGTGTGAGATTCTCATCAATAAATCTCTCATAATGTCCAAGATCAAGATCTGTCTCAGCCCCGTCATCGGTGACAAAGACCTCACCGTGCTGATATGGGTTCATTGTACCCGGGTCAATATTAAGATACGGGTCGAACTTCTGCATTGTAACACGTATACCCCTGCATTTGAGGAGACGTCCCAGAGAAGCCGCTGTAATACCCTTTCCTAAACCAGAGACCACACCGCCTGTTACGAAAATGTATTTCATCGACATAATAAATCGCCTCCCGTCAAATGATTTTAATATCATTTACGGGATTTAATTGTACTAAAATATGGGCCTTCTAGCAATAGAAAAACGTGATTAATGTCTGAATATCCTACACAAAAGATAACTATTCATAAAATAGTCACAGTTCTCTTCAAGATGAAGATAACTCATTGTTATTCTATATAAAACTTCAGAAATAGAAAAAATACAGGCTTCGACCGCTGAAGGAACACCGCTAATCCGTTTTTCACCGTTTCAGAAGACTCAACTTCTCTTCTATAATTCTGTTTTGATATTCTATGACGGCGTGAATTTCTTCCCGGGTTCTTTCCGGAAGTTCCATCCCTTCAAATTTCTGCAGGATGTCCTTGTTCCGGCGGGCATCGCAAAGTTCGCCGAGAAAATCATGCGCGTCCTTCAGTTCAACACGGAGCATTCCAAAATTCCTTCCTGTCAGCGGTTCAATAGTCTGGAGGACATACCGCAGCTTCTTTGCTTCAATTCTCAATGCATGCGTCGCCGCCGCATCATAATAATCCACAGATGCAGATGCCTTTTTAAATGCCTCATACATGTCCGTGAAATCCCTGTTGATCCGGTTGGAAATAGATTCATTCTCATCTATATTTTTCCTCGAAAGAATGCTCTTCTTCCACACAATCCCCCGAATTTCCTTTTCAACTGCAGACAGGGAATCGATACTTGCCGCCGCTGAAACAACACCCAGTGTTCTTCTGGCTTCCTGCGCACGCAATTCATCCAGCTTCTCAAAGACAACGGAATCGGCATCCATATTGCCGGGATTCTCCAGTCCGAAAGCCCTGCATGCCTCCAGCAGTACATCCAGTTCCCTCAAATATGAAAATTCAGTCACGGCTTTCTTTAGAATACCCTGCATAAAAACATTCTGGCCAGCTCTCAGAAATGGCTTAAGAAATGACAGAAGAGACCGAAGCTTACGAATCGACACCCTCAGCTGATGAGCGGATTCCATGTCATGCGGTGCTTTTAGAAAAGCGTCCCGTTCCGTCTGAACCTGATGTAGATAAGTAAGGAGTGTATCCCCGATATCGGAAAGGATTTGTGTCGACTCAGATTTCGAAGACAGCGCCGTCATTGACTCAGGCTGCAAAAACCACTGCAGGTCAGCCGTCCCGGGGGCTTCCTTGTGATAAAGAAAACCTGCAGCTGCACCTTTTTTAAATGGAAGATACGCACCGCATAAAGCTTTTGACCAATATCCCAGATGCGGTTCGTGCCCCACGACAATAATCGTGCGCTCCACCGACGGATCCATCTCTTCAATGGAATTCAAAAAACCGTTGAAATATCCCTCCCCGATGAAGTCAAATGTGTCTATTTTAACTGCACGGAAAATGTCAGCTGCAATCTTTGCAGTCTCCTGAGCCCGAATCAGCGGACTCGACCAAACAATCACTTCACGTGCCTCTATTTCCGGAGTTTTTCTTTTCTTCTCTCTTTCCTGATCCCGCTTCCTGTTTTCATCCGAAAGCGCAAATATGTTCCTGTCCGGGTCCGCATTCAGAAATGGCAGAAGCAGCGGAAGAGTGATTTCAAGTTTTTGCTTCCCCTTTTGGGTCAGGCGCCTGCTGAAATCACTGTGATCCCCGGAAATATCCTCGGCAATCCCGTGCCGTACAAATATCAATTGAATTGACATATCTATCCACCTCTATATGTAGAAGGCAAAACAGTCTTTTATGTATATTATACTCCCTCACGTCCGCAGGACACAATGCAGGAAAAGCATCACCCCTTCCTCATATACTCATCGTTGTTTTTGATATCCTTGATATCTTTATCCAAGGTAAATTTCAGTTTTTTCAGCTGCAAACCGTTTCCCCCGAAATACAGCCTCACGACAGCATATTTTGAATGCAGGAGAAACCTCTTTTGCTGTACAGCCCACTTGCCGTCTGTTCCGTTCCATGTAAATACCCCTACAGGGGTGTTTTGTACAAAAATGGTCACCGGTATCTGAGCCAATTCGCCCAAATCTGACTTGCCCGTCATTTCAACATAATAGCCGCCCTGACGAATGGCCTCAATTGCAAAAACATAGCTGGAACCCTTTGATGCAGCCACATTTTCCAAAGATATCTCTGTGCCGTCATCTACGGCAAAATATACCACTTCCTGCTGTTCAGAATCATCCGCCGTGTCTGTATTATTGATGACACGCACCTGCACGTCCTCCCCGTTTTCCCTTGTGAATGCATGTGTGCCAAGTAAAAATCCACAGATATTTGCTGCACTTCGCTGCAGTTCCCCTCGTGTCAGCGTACCTGCATCGAGTGCTTCCAATGTATTGTCGCCTGAACTGTTAACCGCACCGTCAGGACATACCATATAAATATCATTCTGGGAGCGCACCATGGCAGCGAAATTTTTCTTGTCGGGCGTTTTGCCATCCTCATTGATATTAGCCCACCAGTCTGTCATGACAATTCCGCTGAACCCCCATTCTTTTCTGAGAATTTGCGTATTTAAATCAAACCGGCCTGATGTCCAGGTTCCGTTAACAGCTCCATAAGTAGTCATAACAGATGCTGCAGGACCCTCTTTAACAGCGATTTCAAAACCCTTCAGATAGATTTCACGAAGGGCGCGTTCAGATATAACTGAATCGATCTCGTGTCTTCCGGTTTCCTGGTTGTTGCCGCAGAAATGCTTGATGGTTCCGGTCACACCTGCCCGGTGCAGTCCCCTGAGCTGTGCTGCGGCCATTTTCCCCGTCAAATGCGGGTCTTCCGAAAAATATTCAAAATTTCTGCCGTTTAAAGGGTGCCTGTGAATATTCATGCCAGGTCCGAGTAATGTGTCGACCTTGTTTTTTACCATTTCCCAACCGGTCAAAGTAAACAATTCCTCTATTAGTTCTGTATTAAATGTACAGGCGAGAAGTGTCCCGTTGGGAAGACTGAAAGCTTTTGTTCCACAGTCAAGCCTCATACCGGACGGACCGTCCGAGCAGCACCCGCATGGAATGCCCATGAGTCTCAGCGGATCCGAAACACCGCCGAAAGCTGCGGCCGTTCCCGGTGTTACTTTCGGGCTTCCCATACCCTCTCCCCGGATGATACAGGCAAGATCATTGTCAGACAACTGACCTATAAATTCCTCGATGGAGACCTTGCCGGTCTTAACGTCCGCAAGTTTGTACCCAATATTCCCTGTATACGGAATTTCCGCGGGCAGATTACGGCATCTGCGTACGGACTCTTTCTGTGTATAGAGGGGGGTATCCTCCCAGCCCATCATACTGCAGCCATCCGTGCTCCCCTTTGACATCCCGTCCGGCTGTTCTGACGCTGCTGCCTGATACTTCATCCTTTGATACGGCATACCGGGAGCCAGGGCTTCTGAGAGTGCTTCAGTAACAACAGTCTGGTCCTGGATAAACTCGCCGGATTTCTTCGCGTCCCTTACACTGTTTCCGGCAAATACCTGATAAGTTCCGGCTTCGAGCACAAAGCAGGATTTATGCCCTGTTACTCCCGAGTCATCGTAGGAAGCAAATGTTGATTTTTCCACAGCAAAATCGAGGTCCTGTGTTTCCTGGGGCTTGAGTTCTTTCGTCTTCCGGAAAGCCGCAAGGACCCTTTTGGGTTTTCCCAAAGCTCCCTGCGGGGCTTCCACATATATCTGTATGACTTCTTTTCCCGTGACCATACCGGTATTCTGAACCGATACTCTCAATTTCATCATTTTGTCATCTGTATTCTCAAAACCGCCCGTCTGAATTTTGAAGTTTGTATACGAAAGGCCAAAGCCAAATGGAAACAAAACCTTATCTGCTGCCGCAGTCTCAAAATACCGGTATCCGACATAGATATCCTCTGCATAAAAATTGCGCGTGCGATCCCCGAAATATGGATCAGAAGGGTAATCCCCTATCGAACGGGCAATCGTATCTGTAAGTTTTCCTGAAGGGGAGACCTTTCCGGTCAGTACATCAGCCGTCCCCGGTCCGCCGACCATACCGCCCTGCCATCCGTACAGCACAGCGTCCGGATGATAAAGTTCCACAAAACTCATATCCATAATGCCGCCGACGTTCAGCACGACAACCACCTTTTCAAACGAACGGCGCACCTTCGAAAGTACATCCAGCTCGACGGCAGATAACCGATATGCACCCGGTACATCCCGGTTATCCTGTTCCTCCCCGGCCGTTCTTCCGAAAATTACCAGAGCTGTCTGAGCCTCATTAGCTATGCTTTGCACAAGGGATTCCGATACGGGCATCTCTTCCTGGGACCAGGGTTCATTCCCCCAGCCGATACCCTCATTAAAAGGATGTGACTTCTCCCATTCCCTGTAGACATCAAGCAGCTTCCCGTTTACCTCAATACCCGGGCATTCCAGCAGGGCATCCAGGATTCCTGTTACTTTTGATACATTAACCATGCCTCCGGATCCGGTTCCGCTTTTATAATAATGACTTTGAATTCTGCCGAAAACCGCTGTCTTGCTATCCTTTGGGAGCGGAAGAACATGATTATCATTTTTAAGCAGCACAATTCCCTCGGCGACTGCCTTCTCTGCCAATTTACAGTATTCGTTCCAATCCAGCACCATAATCTTTTCCTCCGATATTTGAACTCTGATATTTGAACTCTGATATTTCCATTGTATCCGTAAATAACATTGTTTTACAGATTCGAATTTATCCAATTTATAGGTCGATATTGACATTTATGCACAAAAATATAAAATGGAAGTTGTTAAAATATCCTTATTTTGATTTTTGCCCGTCTTAAAGTGGAAAGAGGCCTGCAAATGATTTACAAACACGAACTAGTACAGGATGATTTCGAGCTTCAGCTTCGTTTTGCAGTCATTCATACAAGCAGTGAATACTTTCCGGCCCACTGGCACAATCATCTGGAGATTCTTTTCATTCTTGACGGCACAATGACCGCATATGTTAATGACCGCAAATACGAATTGCTTTATCACGATATGCTGATAATCAACCCAAGGGAAATACATTCCACACAGATTCACGGCAGTATCCGCTACATACTTCTGCAAATTCCACTTGATGATCTGAAGCGGTTGATGCCCAATTTCGAGATGCTGCATTTTGAAGAGTATTATCCCCATGTGTCATCAAAAAGCGGGGCCTCTTCGAAAGTGGAATCCCTTCTTCTGGAAATGGAAAACGAATTCGAAAAAAAAGACAATGGCTATCAGCTTCTGTTCACATCCCTGTTTTATGAATTATTGCACGAATTATATAAGTATCACTCCAAACAATTATCATTTCACAGTAAGAACAAAGCTGCAAAGAACCTGCACCGCATTGAACTGATAATGGAATATGTAAAATCCCATTATCAGAAGCCTATTACACTTGATGAAATCTCCGGCATACTATCGGTCAGTCCGGAATATTTCTGCCGTCTATTCAAAAAGAATACCAGCCAGACATTTCTGGAATATACCAATACGGTCAGGCTTGTACATTTCCATTCGGATCTGCTCCGTACAAATGAAAGCATCACTTACCTGATGGATAAGAACGGCATAACAAATTACAAAGTGTTCATCCGGATGTTCCGGAATGCCTATGGAAACACGCCCAATAAAATCAGGAACAGTGCATAAGGGATAAGGTATGTGATTTGTACTGGCTACTCATGCTTCCGGAATCATCATAAACAATGGATACAACTTTCCTTACATACAGGGAATTTGCAGATAAAGAAGACCATGAGAAGCAGGATAATGCAAGAAAAACGGTAAGTACAAACGAAAATATTTTTTTCTTCATCGATCTACCTCTGCCTTCAAGCAATTTCAGCAGCTGTCTGTTTTCCCTAAAAACATATATCAACGAAAAAATACATGACGTTCCGTCAGCGATTTGATGTAGAACTCCTTATAGTGACAATCACCTTTAAGAAACAACACCCGGTATTTTTAAAAACTCATGCCAATACAATGCTGTATCATAAACTTTACCATTTTTACGAAGAATCATCAATATAGATACTAGAATCGACTCGAGTTGCCGGATATTTATTGATATATTTGGACAGAAAGGGAAATATTCAAAATAGCCCGGCCGCGTGCCGGGAAGGCGCCGCCTGTGCTTTGCCACACTTATGCCTTTGCATCATCATAAATTATCTGTATAATCTTCTTTGAGTTATCAAAATTTTAAACAGCAGGAGTAATATATGAAATCAAAGAAGGTCATTGACTGGATGTTCCGGCTTGTAAAGGGAATGTTCATCGGATCCGGCGCAATTCTTCCGGGCGTAAGCGGCGGTGCCCTTGCTGCTGTATTCGGAATTTATGAACGAATGATTGCTTTTCTGTCCAATATACGGAAAGATTTTGTCAAAAACGTACTCTTTTTTATCCCCGTAGGAATTGGGGGACTATTCGGATTTTTCGTTCTTTCGATTCCACTGACTTACCTTGTAGGAACGGACGAAACCCCCGGAGTGGCAGTTATACAGACAATCTGGTGCTTCATCGGCTGCATTATCGGTACGATGCCCTCCCTCTATAGAGAAGCCGGAAAAGAAGGCCGCAAGCCGCATCACCTTGTATTAACAGGCATTACTGCTATTCTGGCCTTTGCCGGACTTTTAGTCGCCAAACTTTTCCTTGATACAGAAGTTCCGCTAAATTTCGGCACATGGGTCATGGCAGGTATCATCTTCGCATTGGGCGCAATTGTTCCCGGATTGAGTCCGTCAAACTTTCTGCTGTACCTCAAGATGTATGGCCCTTTGATGGAAGGCGTAAAGAACCTGGATCCTGGCGTCATTATTCCCGTTGGTATTGGTGGAGTACTCTGCGTTCTTGGATTTGCCAAACTGATGAAATTTATCCTGACAAAGGCTTACGCCAATGTATTCCACTTCATCCTTGGAGTCGTAGTTGCTTCTACTGCAATAATTGCCTTCATGCCTGACTATTCCGGCATCAATGCAGGCATCATCATCGTCAGTATTATTCTATTTCTGGCTGGTCTTGCACTCGGACTTTTCATGGGCTGGCTCGAAAAGAAATACAAGCCTGAATTAGAGCATAACGATCCGGTATAATACACAAAACAACCCGGCACACTGTAAAAGCTGCTTCAGATCATCGCGGTCTGAGGCAGCTTTTTATTTATCTCTGCGCAGCGGGAAGGCCTGAAGCGGCATTTTTGAGCCAACCCGCTTCGCAGTAAAAAGACCGGACTCAGCTGCCGCCTCTATACACATTATAGAACCAATTCGATAGTATGAGCAGATAATTATACAAAATACCACCTTGCTTATCCCGTTAAAAAGACTTCGCAATCCGGAATCCAAGGTCGTCGATAGCAAATGTCGGATGACCGCGACGACGGCAGGTAGCGCCGCACCCCCTGGTCTCTTCAGCCCATCCGCCGCCCCGGAAAATGCGGTAAACGCCATATTTATTGGCATCGTAAACATCCCAGCACCACTCCCATACATTTCCCAGCATGTCGAAAAGGCCCCACTCACTGGGCTCCTTCAAGCCAACCTCACGAATTTCATCACCCGAATTCCCGTGATACCAGGCAATTTTATCAATCTCCCCATATCTATACCCGGAAGTGCCCGCCTGGCAGGCGAATTGCCACTCAGCCTCCGTAGGCAGACGATACCCGCCGGCAGACCAGTCACAGACAACATCCCCCTCGTCGCTCAGAATCGAATAGCACTCCTTCAGCCCCGCTACCCTGGACAGCAGATTGCAGAACAGCACCGCGTCGTTCCAGGAAACATTAATGACCGGTCTTTGATCTCCCGCAACAGAATACGATTCCTTCCTTGTGACTGCAAAATATAAATCCACCGTGACAGGATACTTTGCCAGAAGAAATGAATCTATATGAGTCTTCCACGTAGTATTAATCCTATCGTCTCTTTGTACTATGTCTCCTTCTGGAATAACAATCATTTGATCGTCAGAATAGTACCCAGTCGAATAATCCGCACCTATAATCTCCATGATATTGCTCTCCTCCTATACTTACTTCTGCGCCTCTAATCCGACACATCTCTTACCGGTTTCTCATAATATCCAATACCGTATTCAAAAAATCGCAAACAAAAAACCGCTATACAGATTTCCTGCAGCGGTTCACAAATAAATAAATTTCTGAGAATCCGTGCAGATGCGAAGCACTTAGCTTGGCATCTGCCGTAAAAACGGAAAGCCCAGGCTAAATGAACAATTGATTGTTACAACAACAGCAACAGCACTTGAACATCTTCGGACTCCTTCTCTTTTTTATTAAAACTAACATGCCCAATTATATCTGTCAACCATCCCGCTCCTATGGTTCTCTGAAATTATTGACAAACAATAATTCCCGATATATGATAGCCGTATAATTATTGTTTTACAATAATTCAAATAACGGGTTCTCAGGAGGTTGCTGGATGTCCAAAGCTAAAATCGGTCTGATCCTTATTTGTATCTTGTCTCTGGCCGGCGATCACAAACTCTATAAAAAGAATCAACTTTTAATTTAAGGGGACACTTTTATGGCAATTCATGTGCATCTCGATGATGTTCTCAAAGACCGAAAGATGACTTCCAAAGAGCTTTGTGAAAAAGTCGGAATTACCGAGGCCAATATGTCCATATTGAGGAGAGGCCGAGCCAAAGGTATACGGTTTCACACACTCAACCGCATCTGTTATTATCTGGACTGCAGTCTTTCGGATATTTTGGAATTTGACGGAATCCTGGAGGATCTGAGTGATGAGAATGAAGAAGAATAACAAAAGGCCGCATAGACCGGCACTTCTATTCCACAGATAAAGCACAGTATTCCTCATCCAAAATACAAAAATGCAGAAAGGAGGTTAAAATGGGTCTTTCCATTGAATCAGCCAGGAATAAGATAATAAATACTTATCATATTGACGTCGAAAAATACGTAAGCGACGAAATAATAGATGAAATACAAAAAAATGTTGAGGATATTTTCTCTTTCGGCAGAACCATAGACACATAGTCGTCAAATGACAGGATCAATGTTTGGGGAGGCAAAGTTATACTGCTCCACTTTGCCAGTTCTTCCCAATCTGTAAACGCTATTTCCTTCCTGTGTTGTGAGCATAGGAAACTTTATAACAGTACCTTGCAGCAAGGTTACTTTACCATCGCCGACAGGTACTAATTCTTCAGAGTACCTGCCGAGTTCGCATTGAATAGCTTCGATCATTTCGTAATCTGACATTTCTGCTCTGGGAATAACATATACAATTGCCCGATTACCCGATATAGGCTACCCGGCACTCAGAGCAAGAGCCGCATCATGGTTCCACATTTTCCATATATCAAAGCTGTCCACTCCCATTTTGCATATCCTTTCATTCCTCGAAAACCAACAAATCATAGCCAATGTGTCCGCTCTCATATTTCTTTGTATCAGTGCAAAATTTTTGCATTTCAATAACAGCTACAAAGAGTATATTTTTGTCAGATAAAGATCCATTAGTTATAATATCACATTGTTACTCTTTGATAATATATTTCAAGATATAAACATAAAAAGCCCTCATCCAAACAGATGAAGACCCCAAAATAAATCCATTTACGTCCACAACGACTTAATCCGCCTGCAAGTGCAAGTATTCCTCGGCTTCCATTAGATGCCCCAAATGTCCTACCTTAGCGTCCGCAGGACGCCTTGCAGGGAAGGGTGTGTGTGTTTTGAGTAGATTCCGCATAAATACAGTTCCAAGATTCACTTCCTGTTTAATGCAAATTGATTCATTAGCTTTCGAGTAGATTCCGCAGGATTGCAACGCAATCCGAGGACTGACCGAGCGAGAAAGCTAATGAGTCAATTCCGAGGACTGACCGAGCGAAAAAGTGAGTGAAGTTCGCCATCATTCCCACTCAGAAATCCCGTCCAAATACTAAACATACTAGTTTAGTATTTGCACAAGATTCACACTATTCGACTTTCATATATCCCTATTATTTTTCGCTTTCCGCTTTTCTGTTATCATTCTGTTATCAAGTAGATTATATTCATTGGATACGAACGTATGTAAATCATTTCTCTTTCACTTGACCAAATTCAAAATGGTTTTCTCGTAAATTTATAACCCCGCCGCATGGACCTCACCTAGATAATACTTGCATAGAATGCAAATAGCTATCTCTACTGGAAAGTTCGTTATAATTTCCAGACTCGACCACTCGACCATCCTGAATCACATATATTAAGTCAAACATCGATAATGTTTCTGCATCTAATTGATGAGTAATAACTATCCTTGTTTTTCCTTTAAGAGATGAAATAAGTTTGAATATATCTAGACTTGTTTTTCGATCAAGTGTAGCAGTTGGCTCATCAACAAGAAGAATGGGCATATCATTTATTATTGCTCGAGCTATAGACAATCTCTGCTTTTCGCCTCCAGATAAATAATGCCCATTTTCTCCACAGGCAAAGTCTATTCCTTTTTCTACAACGACATCACTGAGTCCTACAGAGGAGATTGACTCAAAGAGTTTGTTGTAGCTTTACATTAAAGTTTGGCAAAAATGTAAAATGTGACATTATAGTTTGGCAAAAATCATAATAATCACATTAAAGTTTGGCAAAAACTATTAAACTGTAACTTCACGTTACAGTTTAATCCTCGTAATGCCCTCGACAGGAAGCAATAATAATCGCCCCGTCTTTTTCTTGATAAACAATCCTGTGTACTTCATCAATGCGGCGACTCCAAAAGCCACTAAGATTTTCTTTTAGCGGCTCTGGCTTGCCAATACCATCAAAGGCACTGCGCTGCATATCCTTTATAAGTGTATTTATCCGTTTTAGTGTTTTCTTGTCCTGTAACTGCCAGTAGCAATATTCTTCCCATGCGCTTTCTTCCCATAACAGCCGCATTAGTCCTCCTCAATTATGTCATTCTCGACCAACTTTGCCGTTCCTGCGTTTATCTCCGCTACGACTTTTTCCAAATGTCTTATATTGCTTGCCGAAAAAAACGGGTCTGCGGAAAGTTCAAAGGGTATGCGCTTCTCTCTGGCAACTTTGGTCAAAAATACATTGATTGCTGCCGACATGCTCAAACCCATTGCAGAACAAGCTTGTTCTGCGCCTCGTTTTATATCATCATCTACCCGAAAGTTAATCTGTGCCATAAAATCACTCCTTTCTTACTGTAGCTTTATTCTACCATGTCAAATAGCAAAAAACAAGCATTTTGCTATTTTCCACTTTACATTGTATATTATTTTATATTATTTGTAGATTTCGTTGCCATTTGTGTAGTTGTTTGGGATCTCTGGTGTAGCTTTACATTAAAGTTTGGCAAATGACATTAAAGTTACAATAAAAACGCGTTAATAGAAGTCGTTTTTCCGTTTTTTGCAAAATTGCGTGTATAACATATATAGAAACGCAAATAGAAGCGTTTCTGAAGGGATGTCAACAAAACGATGTAATGTTCACACTTTTTGAGTTGGATGAGCATTACAGCGGCATGCAGATTCAAGAGGTAATTGATAACTGCAATCCTGCCTATCCCACAACGCGATTAGCCGTGAGCTTTGGAACAAAAATTCTGGATGACTTCCTGAAAGAATGGCAGCAACGAAAAAAAGACCTTGCTGACGGTGTGATCAGCAAGGCCGAATATTTGGAATGGAAGGTCAACTGGCCGTTAACCTGTGATGATGGTGGGAAATTTGAACCCTCCAAGAAATGGCACAAAGAGTAACCTTCGTTTATTCTCAGAAAGCAGACGCTAACCCCTGTTTTTATTCCACTTCACTAAATCTGTTATCATTCTGTTATCAAACGACATAAAAATTCCCCGGAAAGCCTTGTTTTATCAGGTTTCCCGGGGAAATATTTTTATTCCCACTCAATAGTCGCCGGCGGCTTACTCGTTATATCATACACAATTCGGTTGATGTGTCCGACTTCGTTTACTATTCTTCTCGAGCAGATATCAAGCACGTCATACGGAATTCTTGCGAAGTCCGCTGTCATGAAATCACTTGTCGTCACTCCGCGCAGCGCCAGCATATAGTCATATGTGCGGCCGTCGCCCATGACACCGACGGATCGTACGTTGGTCAGGACGGCAAAATACTGGTTGATATCGCGGGCAATTCCTGCTTTTTTGATTTCTTCACGGAATATATAATCAGCGTCGCGAAGAATGGCAAGCTTGTGCTCCGTAACTTCCCCCATAATGCGAATGGCAAGTCCCGGGCCCGGGAAAGGCTGGCGCCATACAAGATCTTCCGGAATTCCCATCTCAAGGCCGGCTTTCCTGACTTCATCTTTGAAAAGATCACGAAGCGGCTCGATGAGTCCCTTGAAAGCAATATCCTTCGGGAGTCCGCCGACGTTATGATGGCTTTTGATTACAGCAGCATCACCGACTCCGCTCTCAATGACATCCGGATAGATTGTCCCCTGTACAAGGTAGTCAACTTCTCCGATTTTGAGGGCTTCCTCTTCAAATACGCGGATGAACTCCTCGCCTATGATTTTTCTCTTTGTCTCAGGATCAGAAATACCGGCAAGTCTTTTCATAAAACGAGGCTGGCAATTGACACGAATCAGATTCATGTCAAATTCACCCTTGAAGACACGTTCTACATCGTCGCCTTCGTTCTTCCGCAGAAGTCCGTGATCAACAAAAACACAGGTCAGCTGTTTTCCGACCGCTTTATGAATCATAAGGGCCGCAACAGAGGAATCAACTCCGCCGGACATTGCACACAGAACTTTTTTGTCACCGATCTTTTCGCGAAGAGCTGAAATCGACTCTTCCACAAAAGACGCCATAACCCAGTCGCCTAAGCAGCCGCAGATTTCATAGAGGAAATTGTGAAGCATGACCGGCCCCTGGGGAGTGTGATTGACTTCAGGATGAAACTGGACAGCATAAAATCCGAGATCCGGATTCTCCATGGCAGCGCACGGGCAGTTGGACGTATACCCTGTAACAGAGAAACCTTTCGGCGGTTCACTGATGTAATCCGTATGACTCATCCAGCAGGTATTATCTGCTGTAACATTGTTAAAAAGCTTAGAGTCCGTAAACAGTTTGATGTCCGTCTTACCATACTCGCTTGAAGGGGCAGATGTCACGGTTCCGCCCAGGAGATACGCCATCAGCTGCGCTCCGTAGCAGATTCCCAGGACCGGAATCCCGAGTTCCAGAATATCTCTGCTGTATCGCGGTGAGGATTCGTCATATACGCTGTTGGGGCCGCCTGTAAAAATAATACCCTTGTAGTTGCCTTCGCGAATCCTGTCGATACCTGCCGTATAGGGAAGAATCTCCGCATAAACATTCTGCTCGCGCACCCGCCGTGCAATCAGCTGGTTATACTGTCCGCCAAAATCAAGAACAAGAATTTTTTCGATGACCACGTATTTTCCTCCTGAAGAAATCTGTCCGTTCAAATCCAGCCAATGTTGTTATATTCGGAACAAATCCCGCATGATTCTTTTCAGCGGAAAATGAACGCGTGTCATTTTTTGTCAGCGAAACATGATCTCATCACGCTTGGGCCCTGTTGATACAAGTGAGATGCGGACTCCGAGGTCTTTTTCTATGAAAAGAACATAGTCCTGTGCCTCTTTGGGAAGTTTGTCAAAAGAAGTGACGCCGCGAATATCGGTCTTCCATCCTTTGAACATTTTCAAAACCGGCTTAGCCCTGCCGAGCCTGGTCGGGTTCGGGAAATCAAGGGTCTCAGCGCCGTCAATCTCGTACGCCACACACATCGGAATCTCATCGAGGTAACTTAAACAGTCAATAGCAGTAAGGGCTACATCGGTAGCACCCTGCACACGGCAGCCGTAACGGGAAGCAACACAATCAAACCAGCCCATTCTTCTCGGGCGGCCTGTTGTCGCACCGAATTCGCCTGCGTCGCCGCCGCGTCTGCGAAGTTCATCCGCCTCCGCGCCGAAGATCTCGCTTGTAAACGCTCCGGCTCCAACAGCTGAAGAATATGCCTTCACAACAGCAACGATTTCTTTAATTTCATAAGGGGGGATACCGGCTCCAACTGTTCCGTAACCGGCAAGGGTAGAGGAAGATGTAACCATCGGATAAATACCGTGATCCGGATCCTTCATGGAGCCCAGCTGACCTTCAAGAAGGATTTTCTTGCCTTCTTTGAGGGCTTTGTATAAATAGGCGCCTGTGTCGGTAATATAGGGGGCTACAATCTCCCTGTATTTCATAAGATCGTCAAACAGATCGTCAATATCCAGCATCGGCTTATTGTATAGATGTTCCAGAAGTGTATTTTTCAGCGTAAGTACGCAGGCCAGTTTGTCCTTAAGCTCTTCCTCTTCGAAAAGTTCACAGACCTGGAATCCGATCTTGGCATATTTATCGGAATAAAAAGGGGCGATTCCGGATTTGGTGGAACCAAAAGCCCTGCCGCCCAGCCGCTCTTCTTCATATTGGTCAAAAAGAATATGGTACGGCATCACAATCTGTGTACGGTCGGAAATCAAAAGATGGGGTACAGGTACGCCTCCCGCCACAAGATGTTCGATCTCTTCTTTGAGCTTCGGGATGTTGAGTGCAACACCATTTCCGATTATATTGGTAATTCTTTTGTGAAAAACACCGGATGGAAGCTGGTGCAGTGCAAATTTACCATACTCATTTATGATTGTGTGTCCTGCATTGGCCCCGCCCTGAAAGCGGATGACAATATCTGACTCAGCTGCAAACATATCGGTTATTTTGCCTTTGCCTTCGTCTCCCCAGTTCGCTCCAACAATTGCTTTTACCATATAAAATGACCTCCTGTCAGCACGAAAGGCAACATAAATGAATCTTCATAATGCTGCCCTTTCCGTCTGTCTTACATCAATTTTTACAAATGGAAAAGATTCCCCGGGCAATACTCTCCCGAGGAACCTTTGCCCTTACCATTATATAGAACACGCCATACAGTGTCAATTTGAAAGTACTAAGACAGTGCCGCAATCCGGCGGAGTGCCTCTTCGGAAGCTTCTTTGGTACCGAAAGCTGTAAGCCTGAAAAAACCTTCACCGCAGGGGCCGAATCCGGATCCCGGTGTACCTACGACATTTGCTTCATTCAGAAGATAATCAAAAAACTCCCATGATGTCATGCCGTTTGGTGTTTTCATCCAGATATACGGTGCGTTTACGCCGCCTGATACCTGATAGCCCATCGCAGCCAGGCCTTCCCTTAAGATTCTGGCATTCTCCATATAGACCGAAATCGTCGCCCGGGTCTCTGCTTTTCCTTCCGGTGTATATATCGCCGCTGCAGCTCGCTGGGTGATATAGGACACCCCGTTGAATTTGGTCGCCTGACGTCTTGCCCAGAGGTCCCTGACCCGGACGCCGTCCTTGACGAGCTGCTTCGGAATAACGGTATAACCGCAGCGAACTCCCGTGAAACCGGCCGTCTTCGAGAAGCTTCTAAGTTCTATCGCGCATTCTTTTGCTCCTGGGATCTCAAAAATCGTATGGGGTAAATCCTCTGAAATAAATGCTTCGTATGCTGCATCATACAGGATAACCGCATCAATTTTACGGGCATAGTCAACCCACGATTTGAGTCCGTCAAACCCGATTGCCGCTCCGCTTGGATTGTTCGGGAAGCACAGGTAGATAAGGTCAGGTGTTTTTTCACCCGGTATTATCTCAGGGACCTGCGGGATAAATCCGTTCTTCTCTTCACATTTCAGATAGATAAAATTTGACCACAGGCCTGTTGCGGGATTGAAGTCCCCGGAACGCCCGGCCATAACATTCGTGTCAACATAAACCGGATAAACCGGATCACAGACCGCAACCAGGTTGTCGACCGCGAAAATGTCCCCGATGTTTCCGGAGTCACTCTTGCATCCGTCACTGACGAAAATTTCATCCGTCTCCATCGTAACGCCGCGGCTTGCATAGTCATTCTCTGCGATGGCGTTAATAAGAAAATCATAGCCGAAATCAGGGCCGTACCCGTGAAAGGTATTCCCTTCACTCATTTCAAGAACCGCCTCCTTCATCGCTGTGATAACAGCAGGCGCCAAAGGTCTTGTCACATCACCAATACCCAATCGAATCAGTTCTTTGTCCGGGTGTTCCGCTGCAAATTCCTTTACTTTTCTGGCAATTGTTGCAAACAGATAATTTCCCGGTAACTTTTGAAAATTGTGGTTCATTTTGATCATGTTGCTTCCTTTTCCAATCCGCCCCGCCTTTGGAGCATACATTTGAAACGCGTCCCAACCCAATGGGCTATTCTTTGTTTATATCCTTGTATAAAATAATATCTTAGAAATCAACCTCTCCTTCAAAACAGATCTCTGCAGGACCTTGCATAATCACATCGCCCGTATCTTCGCGCCATGTAATGTTCAGCTCGCCTCCATTAAGGATGACAGTTGCCGTCCGGTCGGAAAAACCGTTCAGGACGGACGCCACCACTGTCGCACAGGCTCCGGTTCCGCAAGCCATAGTCTCACCGGAACCTCTCTCCCAGACGCGCATCCGTAAATGCGTCCGGTCAATGATTTCAACAAACTCCGTGTTTACACTTTCCGGGAACAATTTGTGTTTTTCAAAAAGGGGACCCATCTTATCCACAGGCAGGGTCTCGATCCCTTTCACATAAACGACGGCATGCGGGTTGCCCATCGATACAGCAGTAATATTATATAGTTTGCCCCCGACCGCTATCGCTTCGTTGAATAGATTTTTATCACTCCAGAGAACAGGAATTTTCTCCGTCTCAAGAATCGGCTTGCCCATGTTCACCGTAACGCTCGATACCCTGCCGTCTTTGACGTCCAGGGATATCTGTTTGATTCCCGACAATGTCTCAATGGCCAGCTGTTTTTTCAGGGTAAGACCCTTATCATAAACATATTTTGCCACACATCGAATGCCGTTTCCGCACATTTTTCCTCTGGAACCGTCGGCATTGTACATATCCATAAAGAAATCGCCTTTTTCGGAATTTTTGATCAATATAACTCCGTCAGAACCGATTCCAAAGTGCCTGTTACTGAAACGAACGGCAAAAGGTACTATCTCATCCTGTTTCAGAATTTCCTCTTTGGTACAGTCTATATAAATGTAGTCATTTCCGATGCCCTGCATTTTTGTGAAATAAATTTTTCTCATTATAAACCCTCTCCGACGCAAGCGTATATCCGCTCAGTTCTCCTGACTCTTTAATACGGCCGTTGCCATATCAACAAGCTTCGACCCGGTATCCATACTCTTTTTCTGCAAAAACCTATGCGCTTCCTGCTCTGACATATTATGGCGGTTCATAAGAAGCGCCTTGGCCCGGTCGATAATTCTCTGCTCTTCCGTACCCCTTTTCATGGGGGGCGGATCGTCCTTTGGTGCGCTGGGCTTCGGCGGGGCCGAACGTGAGATGTCTTTATACATCTGCCTTGTGTCAAGAAGCATACGAACGGAGGATACAAGATCCTGCGTATGAAGAGGAAGTGACAAGGTATAAAAACCTTCCTGTTGTCCAAAAGAATAGTCAATGTTCCCGGCAGAGGTCAGCACAAGCATGTCATAATCATCAGGAATCAGCTTATGCATCTGTGTGGATGTCATATCCGTGAAACGGGCTCCGCAGATAATAAGTCCGCCGCCGTCCTCAGACTGGATGCAGCGCAGTGCCATGGAGACATTGGTCGCCAAACCCCGCACAGGGAAATTGTGCGTCTGCAGAATATCCCTGATTTTATGAACAATGGCAATATCGGGAAAAGCTACTATTATGCTTCTCATCTTTTCCCTCCTTTTTGCTTTTTCTGTCGTATCCTGCGAAACCCTGCGGCAAATATGCTGTATGGTCTGCGCCGGAAACCTGTGGATGTCCGATCATATATCAGATGATGCCGGATTATGTCAGATTTCGAGAGATTCCAGATTATTAATAACGAAGAAGGTACGCATCAATTTCCCACTTGGAGACCTGTGTCCTGTACTCGTTCCATTCGTCGTCTTTGGCTTCAACATACTTGTCGAAAACATGGTCACCAAGTATTTCCTTACCCATAGGATCCTTTTCGAATTCATTAAGTGCTTCACGCAGGCTTCCCGGGAGATTGTCGATTCCTGCATCGGTTCTTTCCTGGGGCGACATGGCAAAAATGGAATTATATACCTGTTTGGGAGGACTCATCTTGTTCTCTATTCCGTCCAGGCCTGCTGCAAGGCACAAAGCCAGCGCAAGGTATGGATTCGCTGAGGGGTCAGGACTGCGCAGCTCAAGGCGTGTCCCAATTCCACGGGTGGCGGGAATGCGGATGAGTGCGGAACGATTGGCGGCAGACCAGGCAAGGTAACAAGGTGCCTCATAGCCGGGAACAAGTCTTTTGTATGAATTAACCAGCGGATTGGTTACGGCCGTGATTCCCTTGACGTGCTTAAGGACTCCTGCTATAAACTGCATGGCCGTCTCGGACAGCCCGAGTTCATTATCCGGGTCATAGAATGCATTCTTACAGTCCTTCATCAGGGACATATTTATATGCATCCCTGATCCATTGATTCCGTAGACAGGCTTGGGCATGAAGGAAGCATGCATGCCGTATCTCTTGGCAATCGTCTTGACGGCAAGCTTGAAAGTCATAATATTATCGGCTGTAAGCAGGGCATCCCCGAATTTGAAATCAATCTCGTGCTGGGCCTGGGCAACCTCATGATGGGACGCTTCAATTTCAAAGCCCATTGCTTCCAGTGCAAAAGAAATCTCACGGCGAATATCTTCGCCCTGCCCGATAGGTTCCAGATCAAAATAACCGCCTTCATCGTGTGCGTTTGTTGTCGGCTTGCCATTTTCGTCATTTTCAAAAAGAAAAAACTCAAGTTCCGGACCGACGTTAAAGATATACCCCATTTTTTTTGCTTTGGCTAAAATCTTCTTGAGTGCATACCTCGGGTCTCCTACGAACGGCTCGCCGTTTGGAGTATAAATATCACAGATGAGCCGTGCGACTTTTCCTGACTGCGGCCTCCACGGGAAAATGACAAAAGAATCATAATCCGGGTAAAGGTACATATCAGATTCGCTTATACGGGCAAAGCCGTCAATGGATGAACCATCAAACATGCACTCGTTATCCAGGGCTTTACCCATCTGGCTGGGTGTAATGGCTACATTTTTAAGAATTCCAAAAATGTCCGTAAACTGAAGTCGAATGAATTTTACATCCTCTTCTTCGATAATTCGAATAATGTCTTCTTTGGTATACTTTGGCATGTATCTTCCTCCTCTGAGCAGCTCGACTGGTAAGAGTCCGCAATTGGAAAAATGACGAAAAAAGGCGGTCTCCCCGCCTCATTTCCGGTTTCTATTATTGTATACGAAAAAACAAAGTTGTGTCAAGGCTTTTTGCAAGTTGGAAGAGCATTTCTTGCAAAATCTTCCACTTCAGTTGTAAGAGGACTCAACTGAAACGGCCCGCCTTTTTGAACTTCCAGCGCTGTTTTAATAAGATAATCCGTCATTTCAGGATTCTTTGGTAAAAAGCTTCCATGGGAATACGTGCAGTATACATTTTTGAAGACTGCACCTTCCATTCCGTCCTCGCCATTATTCCCGGCTCCTGTCAGGACTTTTGCAAGAGGCTTTACGCCTTCCCCCAGATATGTCCTCCCGCTATGATTTTCAAATCCGTAAAGTGTCGTTGAATCCGGAAATAAACCGCAGGAGTAAACCGTATCCCCGATAAACCGGCTTTTCTTCCCGACCGTCCAGATATTTATCGCCCCCAGGCATTCAATCCTATGCCCGTCGTGCTCTTCATAATAATGTCCCATCATCTGATATCCGCCGCATATGCACAGGAACACTTTGTTTTTCGCAACGGCCTCCTTGATTTTATCCCCTTTTACAGATACAAAATCATTCCGGAGAATATTCTGCTCCGCATCCTGTCCCCCGCCAAGGAAAAACATATCATATCGATCCGGATCAAAGTGTTCACCTAACGAAACGGCTTCAACTTCAAAATCGATACCCCGTAAAGAAGCCCTTCTTACCAGGGCCAGAATATTTCCGCGGTCTCCATATAAATTAAGAAGATCCGGATATAAATGACAGAGTCGGATTTTTTCCTGCATGGTATAGAAAGCTCCTCTCGATTATTTCCAGAAATCTTTCAGATGATAGCGCCTGACCAGAATTTCGCGCAAAGCCAGCATCGCCGTATAGTTCGGAAGTATATAAAGGCACTTTCCATCCTCACACTTCGCAAGGGCCTCGTCAAGGAGATCCTGGCAGCCCGTCATCGGCAGCGCATGCATCCTGTCCTTGTCAATGCCGGCATAAGCAAGACGCAGGTACATGTCCCCGTATCTCTCCCCCGACACAAATACCTTTTCCGGATATGACCTTGATTCGAAATCAACATCCCAAATCCAGGACACATCTTTACCGTCGGCATCATTGCTGTTTAAAAGCAGATACATGCCTCCGGCATCAGATGCCTGGGAAACAAATGACAGGGCCCGCTCAAGTCCAACCGGATTTTTAACTAAAAGAAGGCAAAGCGATTTCGCGCCGATCGGAATTTTCTCCATTCGGCCAAACGCCGGCTGGACAAATTCAATCGCTTTTGCACAGTTGGCAAAAGAAAGGCCGGGTTCCCCGCACTTTTCCCCCAGAGCAACACAGGCGGCAACGGCGGCGGCCGTATTGTAAAAATTGTGAAGTCCAGGAATCGGAAGGGCAATGGTTACCGATTCGCCGGAATAGGCAAGCGTAACAGGAAAACCAACATCTGCAGGTCCTAAATCGTCTGAAGATTCTGATAGTGATCCGGCTGCTGTCTGGGTACTGTAGGATACCAGAAAATCCGGTTCCTTGCGGCTGTATCCGCATCCGGGACAGTAAAAGGCGCCGAGATGGCCGAAACTTCTGGCCCGGTATTCATATTTTGTCTGGCAGAAACTACAGTACGAAGCATCTGAAGTTGTCTCGCTAAGACCTGATTTCAAAGGGTTTGTAACAGTGTTTCGCGTCATTGACCCCTCATCCATGCCAAAGAAAACGACCCTGTCCTCACGGCCCCGCTCAAGGGCGGCCACAAGGGAGTCATCTGCATCCAGCAGAATCCGGGCCGTTACTGCATCAAGGCCTTTTGCTATGAAAGCCTGTGTATGAACCAGTTCCCCATAGCGGTCCAACTGGTCGCGGAAAAGATTCGTCACGACGCAGACCTGCGGCTGCAGCTGTCCGTTCACCTTGGAAAAAGCCGCTTCGTCTGCTTCAATCACGTACACCGTCTTTTTCCCTGCTTTTTCGGCACGGGTACGAATACGGATCCCTTCGATCATTGTTGTCGCGATTCCAGTCGCCAAATTGGCACCCGAAACATTGGTAATTACTGTGAAGCCGAGGGATTTTAAAATACCTGCAGCCATATGTGTTGTTGTTGTTTTTCCGTTTGTGCCCGTAAGGACAATAATTTTTTGGTCTTTTGACAGAAGGGAAAGAATCTGCGGGTAAATCTTAAGTGCAATTCGTCCCGGCAGCGTTGTCGCCCCTCTTCCAAGAAGCCGTAAAACCTTCGAGATTCCTTTTGCGGTTCCTACCGCAAAACCTGCACGAATATTCATCATAGTGATTCCTTCGCCTTCTTTTTTGTATCATCAATCAGTGTAAGGAATTCGTCGAACAGATAATTATTATCCCACGGACCGGGTGCACCTTCCGGATGATACTGAACTGTAAAAACAGGTTTATTAAGGTACCGCAAGCCCTCAATGGATCCGTCATTCATATTGATATGACTGATTTCGCAGATTTCCGGTGAAAGCGTCTCATCTGTGACAACATACCCGTGATTCTGAGAAGTGATATATACACGGTCTGCACGCAGATCCTTTACAGGGTGATTGATTCCCCTGTGTCCGTAACGCAGCTTGTGTGTATCGGCACCGGTAGCCAGAGCCATAAGCTGATGACCGAGGCAGATTCCCATAACCGGCGTGCCGGATTGATATAGCCTGGCGATCTGCTCAATGGCCGGACCGCAGTTCTTCGGGTCTCCGGGGCCGTTCGACAAGAGAATCCCGTCCGGCTGTGAGGTAAGGATTTCTTCTGCCGGCGTATCCCATGGATAAATTGTAACTTCACAATCCCTTTCGACCAGATTCCATATAATATTCTGCTTAACGCCAAAATCGATAAGAGCGATCCGATAAGAAGGTGTCTTAACGTCAATTGAATCATCGGCATTCCCGCCTGCAGATGCCTGTGTATCCAAACCCTGTGCAGGTACAAGTTCTGTCGGCTTCCCGGAAGCTGCATTCTTTGCATATTTGCTCTTGTCCCAGCCTTTTTGACCTGCCGGAAAAACCGTCCTGGATTTCCGGCTCACCATCGGAACAAGCTTTGTACCGTCGTAATCCCGGATTAATGCAAGGGCAGTTGTCATGTCAACCTCTTCTTTTGTTCCATCTGTAAGCAGGCCGAGCATCGTACCGTGCTCTCTTATTAAAAGGGTAAGCGCGCGGGTATCGATTCCGAAAATACCGGGAATGTCATTTCTTGTGAGATAATCTTCCAGATTCTCTGCATTCCTATGGTCATCATCTACTGTAGTCAGATCACGTAGTATGAATGCTTCCACCCAGGGACGCGTAGATTCGGATGTATCTTCAAAGACACCGTAATTTCCGATAATCGGAGAGGCCATTGTTATTGCCTGTCCGGCATAAGAGGCATCCGTCAGAAGCTCTACATATCCTGTAAGGCCTGTATTAAAAACAACCTCACAGACAGCATTTCTCTTTGCACCAAAGCGAATTCCCTCAAATACATTTCCGTCACTTAAAATAAGACACGCCTTCTGCATAAAATCCTCCTAATATGCCGTTTGCTTCCAGAAAAAAACAATCGCAAAACCTGTTCGTACAACAGACGCCTCGCTCCAAATTCTTTTAACACAGCATTTTATCATGTTCCAAAGCAAGTTTCCAGCATGCGAGATAATGGGAGTTCACTTCCAGGCGACATTCGCAGGGCGCCAGCCCAAGAGAGCCAGGAAGTGAGCTCCCATTCTATTTTATGTGTGCGATAACCAGGATTCTGTGTGATCCAACGCTTGTAGGTGTACATGTAACGAGTGTTAACTGCTTGCCGCTGCCATCATCAATTTCAATAAAGTTGATAAGATCCGCAGGAATCAGTTTGGGAACCACGGCATCGACGATATAGGTGTACTCCGTTCCGTCCACAGATGTAATAACAATACTGTCGCCGATTGCAACCTCATTCAGCCTGTTAAACAATTTGCCGTAAGCTTTCATCCGGTGTCCGAGAATAACGCAGTTCCCGTCCTGTCCCGGGAGGGCAGTGTTTGCCAGCATCCCTGCACCATATCGCAAAGGCACAATTCCTGCATCATTCCAGAGCGGAATATAAAGATCTATCTTGTCGATTTTGATCGTTCCCAACGCGGTAAGCACGACATTCTCCGGCAGGACCACAGGGGTCAGCGTCGGAGTAATTACGGTTTCACCAGTGGCTCCCGGTGTGGGCGATACGAATGTCTCTAATTCCTCTCCACTTACTGGCAGGGCGTTTATATCAACAACAATTGAAACCGTCCCTTTTTCAATGCCGGTTAATACTTCCGATGTTTTTTGGTCACGCAAATAATTCACAATCGGATTCCAGGAAAAGAGTACAATAGCTCCAATAAGAAGTAGAATAGCAAGGACTAGAAGTAATTTATCCGTAAGGGAGAACTTTCTTCTTCTTTTAACAGAGCTTTTTTCAACCCGACTTGTTTCTTCAATGGAGGGATTGTCAATTGAATTATCAGATACACTGCTGTTCTGCAAGATGTCGTTGTTTCTTTTTTTCATATTTACACCTTTCGGACGGAATACATTTAGTAAGGTAAGGTTTCTCTGAATCAATTATAGCAAAACCTACGATGAAATACTTTCCGTATTAGGTATTTTCTGCTATCATAATTGTACTTTTTGATTGAGAATGTGGTGAATTTCTGTACCTTTGGTACATGTTCCGGAAAGTGGGAGTTATGCAGGATTACGAGATGAATGGGATTTGGAGGAAGGTTACCGACCTTTTAGCCGGAGAGATCTCTGAAGTCAGTCTAAAAACATGGATTATGCCTATGAAGCCGGTTTATGCGGATGAGAAGGTTTTTATACTTTCTGTACCGGATTCTTTTTCATATACATATGTTATCCAATGGCAGAATCTGATATCCAACACGTTCAGTATTGTTTGTTCCCGTAACTACGAAGTCCGGATGGCAGTAAAAGATACACAGGAAATTCTCGAAGCACTTCGAAGACAAGCCTCCCCTTCTTCAACCGATGCCCCTATGGTTTACCCGGAAGAGACTCACCGCACTGCCGCACAGATGAATCCCCAGTATACGTTTGAAGCTTTCGTTGTAGGTTCCGGCAACCGTTTTGCCCATGCTGCCTGTGTTGCTGTCGCGGAGAAACTTGGCGGCCGCAACTACAATCCGCTTTTCCTTTACGGCGGATCCGGATTAGGCAAAACACACCTGATGCACGCCATCGGTAACTATGTTACAGTCAGGCACCCTGAGAAAAAAGTCGTCTACGTACAGTGCGAGCAGTTCGTTAACGAATTCATTTCCGCAATCAAGGAAATCTCATATGATGATTTCCGTGAAAAATATAGAAGTGCCGATCTTCTCCTTATCGATGATATCCAATTCATTGAGGGTAAGGAACAGATGCAGATCGAATTTTTCCATACCTTCAATGCTTTGCATGAATCCGGCAAACATATTGTCATGACCTGCGACAAGCCTCCGCAAAGTCTTGCTTCGCTGGAAGAGCGCCTGCGTACGCGTTTTTCATCCGGTTTAATTGTTGATATTCAGCCGCCGGATTATGAAACACGTGTAGCCATCCTGAAAAGGCGTGCCCAGCAGAATAACGTAAATGTCCCTGAAGATGTATTTGATTACATCTCTGCCAACATTGCAACAAATATCCGCGAGCTGGACGGTGCTTTCAATACCGTTCTAGCTTACAGCCTCCTGGCCGGGTCCATAGACCTCGAAGTTGCGGCAGCGGCTCTCAAGGATATCATACAGCCTCGTCCAATCCGTCAGCTTACGGCACAGATGATAATGGAAGTCGTCGCTCGCTATTATAACGTAACCGTTAATGAGATCCTCTCAAACCGCCGCAGCAAAGATATTACAGTACCCAGACAAATAGCGATGTATCTATGTCGTTTTGTTCTTAATATGACTTTCCCTAAAATAGGTGACGTATTCGGCGGTAAAGACCACACAACCGTCATTCATGCTTGCAATAAGGTTTCTGCAGATCTCAATGCCGTTACATCTTCTTTTTCACACGATGTTGAAGAAATCAAAAAACGCCTGTCAACTTGATGAGTTATCCACAGTTTTCTGTAGATATGTGGATAACTTCCTGTGATTTCATACGTACCAAAATGTGGATAAATACCACCTGTGAAGTGTCCTTATAAACCACTTTTTATCCCCCCTTCAAATCACATTTAATAAACAGAGTAAATCCAGTAATAGCAGTCGTTTTCAGACTTTTCCACGTTAATCACACACCATAATAAGAGGGCGGAGATTTCTTTCTTTTTATTTAGTAGTTTTTCTGTTTTCAAAATGTTGGATTAATAATAGAATTTTTATATATTAAAAAAGGTGTGGAAAACTTACATGTCAAAAAGATTATTTTTTTATTGCAATTTGATTACAAATTAATTATTCACATTGATTATTTATTTTTACAATTTGATGTCACTCGAAAACAAGCAATTTACAGCCATTTTATAGGTTTCCCCTTATTTAAGGCTGATTTTTTAGATTTTTTATGTATAATAGAGGTATTATAAAAAAATAATATGGAGGTAGTCCAATGAAATTTATATGCTCCAGGGATCGTATGATGGAAGCGATATCAATTGTCCAGAAAGCGGTGTCGACAAGATCAACACTTCCCATTCTTGATGGTATTCTGATTGAGGCTTCTTCGACGGATGGTGTAAAGCTTACAGGGTATGACCTGGAGACAGGTATTGAGTCACAACTTGAGTCTGATGTAACTGAAGGCGGATCCATAGTAATCAATTCACGCCTTTTTGGGGACATTATCAGAAAGCTTCCTGATAATCAGGTATCCTTTGAAAGTAATAATCAAATGCAGATCAGTATAGAGAGCGGTTCATCCGTTTTCTCCATTAAAGGAATGTCTGCTGACGGTTATCCAAAGATTCCCACTGTAGCAGATGCTGAAAAGATAACACTTCCTCAGGGACTTTTTAAGGATATGATAAGGCAGACAATTTTTGCTGTATCAACAGATGAGAGTCGTCCTACGCTTAACGGATGTTTTTTCACATGCGATGGTTTTTCAATTGAGATGGTCGCTATTGACGGATTCAGGCTTGCGTTACGCAAACAGCTGCTTGGCCAGGACCTTCCTGTCATGAAGTTTATCATTCCCGGTAAGGCACTTCATGAAGTAGGACGTATATTAGGAGGAAAAGATGCTGAAGTAGTTGTTTACTCGTCGACTAACCACATTCTTTTCGACACAGGAAAAGTTCGTATTGTTTCCCGTCTTATTCAGGGTGAATACATGAATTATCGTGCTATTCTTCCGAAATCATCCAATACGACCCTTCTGGTCTCCCCTACGGCGATGCTTGATGCTATTGAGAGAGCTTCACTGATTATTCTTTCTGAAGACAGAAGGTGCCCTGTACAGCTTTCCATGCCCAATGATGAGACACTTGTCATAAGCGCCAGTACGGAATTGGGAACACTCAGGGAAGAGATTCCTGTAAGTATCACCGGTGAGAAGATAGATATTGACTTCAATCCACGTTACTTTATCGATGCTCTTCGCGTGATTGAGAAGGAAGAAATATCTGTAATTTTCAACGGAAGCAACGGTCCATGTGTTCTTAAACCGACAGAGGGTGAAGATTTCTCATACCTTGTACTTCCTCTGCGCCGCTGATTTAACAGTAAGAACATATAAGAGTAGTTTTCAGCAATTCGATTTTAAGGGACATATATGTTTATCAGATCCATACATATTGAGAATTTTCGCAATTACAGAAGGCTCGACCTCGATGTTGAGCCTTCTATTAATGTTTTCTTCGGTGAAAACGCACAGGGAAAGACAAATATCATTGAAGCGATATATCTTTGTGCCTGTGCACGTTCACACCGTACGTCAAAAGACAGGGAACTTATTTTTCATGGTGAATCAGGATATAAGGTGAAGCTGGATCTGCTGGCCCATCGATATCGTCACCTCATCGTATGCAGGGACGAGGAGATGACAAATATACCGGCTCCGGTAAAAGAAGAAAACAGCAGCCATAGTAACCCGTTTTCCAATACTGATACCGGCCGGACGCACAAGACAGCCGATTATTACGAAGAAAGCCTGTCCATTTCATTTATGGAAGCTGCAGAGAGCCCTGAAGGCCTCAAAAAGGCCCGCCGTGCAGCGGAGCATGATAACGTTCCTCTTGAGAGAATAAGTGACTTTATGGGCATCTTCCATGCCGTCATTTTTGCACCGGAAGACTTACTTCTGATTAAGGAAGGACCTTCGGTACGAAGAAGATACATGGATTTACTGATATCCCAGGTCAGGCCATGTTATTTTCACGATCTGATGACGTATTCCAAGCTTCTTCAGCAGAGAAACCGTACTCTGAAGCTTCTTCGGCAGAGACAGCAGATTCACACTTTGGGCCAAATGGAAGAAAGCGAACTGGAAATATGGGATTACCCCCTTGCACAGGCTGCCGGCAGAATTCTTGCTGAGAGAATTCTTTTCACTGACCGTATAAAATTACTGGCCAATCAGAAACATGAACAGATATCCGGCGGGAAAGAGAGCCTATTTGTCAAATATAAGACAATTACCGGACTTTTATCTGAAGAAATTCAACAGGACCCGCTCCATAACCTGGAAAAAATTGAAAAGATACTTCTTTCCCGATGGAAAGCAACTCATCAGGATGATTATGAAAAGGGCAATACCGGGGTGGGTCCGCATCGTGACGATCTTGAATTATCATTGGACGGCGACGGACTAAGGGCATTTGCTTCCCAGGGTCAGCAGCGGTCAGCAGCATTGGCACTCAAACTTGCAGAGCTGACGATTATACGTGAAGAAACGGGAGAAATGCCGGTTCTTCTTCTCGACGATGTCTTTAGCGAACTGGATGCCGGCCGCCGCGCCTGCCTTTTGTCGAATATGGGTGGTGCGCAGGTATTCATAACATGTACCGACCGGTCCTTTATTGAAAAGGAGCTTACTGCTGCGGGCACAGTACTATCATTCTACGAGGTAGCCGACGGGTCAGTGTCACTGCGTTAACATGAGAAGTATGTTATAATAAAAATGTGTTTTTGCGGCTATTTACCATGAAAATACACATGTTCGGAGGATTGAAACAGATGTATGTTCATGTTGGCGGCGAATATTCTATCTCAGACCGTTTTATCATCGGCATCTTTGATATGAATTCAATTACACCCAAACAAACAGATATGATCAGATTCCTTTCAGAAGCTGAAAAGGCAGGGCGGGTCGAATACGTATCGGAAGAGATCCCCCGTTCTGTTGTTGTCTCTGTTGACCGGATTTATTTTTCCCCCATATCAACAGCGACGCTTCAAAAAAGAATAACGGACATGCATGCACATCCCGAAAAGGCTTTTATTACACTTCAACAGCACATGTAACACTGTTACAAACCCACACAATCAGTACGTTTGGCGATTTACACATGATAAACTGACTGATCGGCGGCACAAGGGAAGGATATATAAGAATGAACGAAGAAAAGAAGAACGCAGACAATCACTCACCAGGAAAAGTGTCATATTTCGCTTCGAAAGAAGAAGAACGGGATGACCTGGATTCATTATATAACATGGCTGAGAACCCAAGGGCTCTGGCGGATGATTATCAGGAAGACTCCATGGAAGAAATAGCCGGTGCGGCAGCCGGACAGGATGAGTTCGACACCTCGAATTCATCCGCATACAGCGAGTCAGATATTCAGGTTCTGGAAGGCCTGGAAGCGGTCCGGAAGAGACCTGGCATGTACATAGGAGATACAACACTGCGCGGTCTTCATCACCTCGTTTACGAGATTGTAGCCAACTCTGTTGATGAAGCTCTGGCCGGACGCTGTGACACGATATGGGTTACAGCAAACAAAGATGGATCGATTACTGTAATTGATAACGGATCAGGAATTCCTGTTGGAAATCACCCGCAAAAGGGCATTCCCACTGTTGAAGTCGTACATACAATGCTTCACGCCGGCGGTAAATTCGGCGGCGGAGCGTATAGCGTATCGGGCGGACTCCATGGTGTAGGTGCATCTGTCGTAAATGCCCTATCCTCTAAAATGATTGTAGAGGTACGCCGCGAAGGCAAGATATATTTAATAGGATTTGAACGTGGAATTACGACAATACCACTGAATGTAATAGGTACATGCAATATCAATGATACAGGAACAAAGACTGTTTTTATGCCTGATCACAAAATATTCCCTGACATTCACTTCGATTTTGCATCCATGATTACCCGTTACCGCGAAATGGCTTTCCTTAACCGGGAGATTACGATTATTTTGAAGGATGAACGTGAAGAAGAGCCTGTTGTTAAGAATCTTCATTATGACGGCGGAATTATCTCGTTTGTTGAGTATCTGAACCGTCATCGTGAAGCCCTTCACAAGCCGCCGATTTACATTGCACAGCGATCCGGTGACTCTTTTGTTGAAGTTTCTATACAATATAATGATTCTTTTGCAGAAAACGTTTATTCATATGCAAATAATATTGCGACAGTCGAAGGCGGGACACATTTAACCGGTTTTAAATCAGCACTTACAAAAGCAGTTAATGATTATGCAAGAAAATATAAATACATTAAAGACGGTGATAAGAACCTGCAAGGTGAAGATGCGAGGGAAGGTGTCGGCGCAATAATCAGCGTAAAGCTTCCTGAACCGCAATTTGAAGGGCAAACCAAGACAAAACTTGGAAATGCTGAGATTCGTACGATGGTTGAATCTGTTGTAGGTGAAAAATTAGCACAATATCTGGAAGAGAACCCTGCAATTGCCCGGATTATTATGGATAAATGCCTTTCAGCTTCCAGGGCACGTGAGGCTGCCAAGAAGGCGCGTGATCTTACACGCAGAAAAAGTGTATTTGAGTCAAGCGCACTGCCTGGAAAACTTGCTGATTGTCAGGAAAAGGATGCATCCCTTTGTGAAATCTTTATTGTTGAGGGAGACTCTGCAGGTGGTTCAGCTAAACAAGGCCGGGAACGTAAATATCAGGCCATTCTTCCTCTCTGGGGTAAAATGTTGAATGTTGAGAAGGCCCGGATTGATAAGATCTACGGTAATGAGAAGCTTCAGCCCGTTGTATTGGCTCTAGGCGCTGGAATCGGTGAGGATTTCGATGATTCTAAGCTTCGTTATCATAAAGTAATCATAATGGCGGATGCTGATGTCGACGGATCTCATATTCGGACCCTTTTACTGACATTCTTTTTCCGTTACCTTCGACCTTTGGTTGATGGAGGATTTGTATACATTGCCTGCCCGCCGCTCTTCCGCGTATATCAAGGAAACGAAGGCTACTATGCATACGATGAAGCAGAAGTTGAAGCAATTAAGCAGAAAACAGGCTGGAAGGAACCGAAATTGCAGCGTTATAAGGGTCTTGGAGAGATGAGTTCCGAACAGTTGTGGGAAACAACAATGGATCCTTCTACAAGAAAGCTGCTGCAGGTTCATATTGAAGATGCACAGGCATCAGATGAGGTATTTACCTTGCTGATGGGGGACAAAGTGGAACCGAGAAAAGAATTCATACAATTAAACGCTAAATACGCCAGAACTGATATCTAAGTAATTGTAATCTGGTGAATCATTTGATTTGATTGATTGTTACTAGCTATAAAAAGCCGCCCTTCGTAATGTTGGGCGGCTTTTAATGTTTCACGTGAAACAATTTAGATCATTATATATTTTGAATAAACAAAGATTTATAGAGTTGGCAACGGACAATCAATCAAATTGATCCCAAATGTTTCACGTGAAACAATTTGCAAATGGTTTAATATAAAAATGATCCTCCAAATCACTGAAGTATATTATTGGATACAAATTTGGATAAATATATAAAAAGTAAACGAATCGACATAATCTTTTGGCAATAAGTCTGTTAGAATCTATAGTAGCACCTATGAAAAGAGGATGAAGCAAGGATGACGAATATAATTTCTATCGTAAATCAAAAGGGCGGGGTCGGGAAAACAACAACAACTGTCAATTTGTCGGCATATTTAGCAAGGCATGGTGAAAGAGTTCTGGTTATTGATCTGGATCCGCAAGGAAATGCAACAAGCGGATATGGTTTTGACAAAAGTGAACTTGAAACGTCAGTTTATGACTTGCTAGTCAATGAAGTTCCTATTACTGACGTAATTCGTTCAACTCAAAGAGAAAATATTGATATGTGTCCTACAAATATTAACCTGGCAGGAGCCGAGGTCGAATTAGTGTCGGCCATGTCCCGGGAAACAATATTAAAACGTGCAGTTGATACGATATCTTCAAACTATGACTTTATTTTAATTGATTGCCCACCGTCCCTGGGATTACTGACATTAAATGCATTAGCAGCATCTACGGATGTAATTGTACCCATTCAAGGTGAGTATTATGCCCTTGAGGGACTTACCCAGCTAATTGATACAATAAATCTAGTTAGAAAGCACTTGAATCCTACAATTGGGATCTTTGGAGTTGTAATTACTATGTTCGACGGAAGAACGCAGCTAACAAGGCAAGTAACGGAAGAAGTAAGAAAATATTTCGGCGAAAAAGTATTTAAGACAGTAATACCGAGAAATATCAGGCTTGCCGAGGCACCAAGTTATGGAAAGACAATTGCAGAATACGATCCTAAATCCCGTGGCGGACATTCATATGATGAGCTCGCACAGGAAGTTATATTAAGGGCTAAGAAATAAAAGAATAGCAGAGGTCAAGTAAAGCAAAAGAGTTAAACATAGATGAGAATCTATATATCAAGGAGGATTATATGGGACCAATACCGGTATCAAAAGGGTTAGGCAAAGGACTAGGGGCGCTTCTGTCAATGGAGGGAATTCCGGAGCAACTGAAGGACTCTGTAGTTGAGTTAAAAATAACGGACATTAATCCTAATGGTGAGCAGCCCAGAAAAAGATTTGATGAGGAGTCACTTCAGGAACTGGCTTCATCTATAACTGAAAATGGAGTTATACAGCCGATTATTGTAGTGAAAAAGGGTACAGGATATCGTATTGTTGCCGGAGAACGCCGCTGGAGGGCCTCAAGACTAGCCGGACTGACAGTGATTCCCGCAATTGTACGTGATCTGACGGATCTCCAGACAATGGAGCAGGCTCTCATTGAGAACATCCAGAGGCAGGACTTAAACCCATTGGAAGAAGCCTATGCGATGGATAGATTGATGAAAGAACATGGTCTGACACAGGAGCAGTTATCGAAGAAACTTGGTAAAAGCAGATCGGCAATTGCCAATACCGTTAGATTGATGGGCATCGATGAATCAATTCAGGATTACATTAGAAACGGTGACCTGACGGCCGGCCATGCGCGTGCTCTTCTGGCGCTCCCTTCCGTTGAAGATCAGAAGAAAGCAGCAGATGTGATTCTTAGTAAGGAACTGAGTGTCCGGGAAACAGAAGAGTATGTACGCAAACTTCTTATGCCCAAACCTGAGAAAGCAAAAGAGGATCCAAACCTTGATAAAAACAGTTCAGCTATCGCCCTAAGTACGAAGGATGTTGAGCGCAAACTTACAAAATATTTCGGAACAAAAGTAAAGCTTAAAGTCAAAGACCAGATCAAAGGAAAAGGTTCACTGGTTATTGAGTATTTCTCATACGATGATTTGGATCGCGTGCTTGAAATTATCGGAGAAAGGTAAAATTGGACTTGGAAAAAGAGTCAATTATATTGTAACAGTGTTACAAACACTGGCTTATTAGTGATATGCACAATTAAGATCACGAATACTGTTAAATGAGGGATAATGATTGATGCGTTCAGGATTGAAGATTGACAAGAAGGGGAATTCTTAGTAGAATAGTCAAGCGCAACTCTGTCGGTTTGGGTGAAACTCGCCGGGAATTGACAGTTGTTTGTGGAGAGATGGTCGAGTTGGTTTAAGGCACCAGTCTTGAAAACTGGCGAAGATGTGAGTCTTCCGTGGGTTCGAATCCCACTCTCTCCGCCAACTATGCACCGGACATAGAGCCAATATCTATCATTTGGAGAAGTACCCAAGTGGCTCAAGGGGAGGCTTTGCTAAAGCTTTAGACGGGGTAACCCGTGCGAGGGTTCGACTCCCTCCTTCTCCGCCAAAAACCCCAAGACGTGCTGATACCAGCGGTCTTGGGGTTTTTATCATTGGTGAAAATATGCGATTTCGGGTGATTTTGAGGGTGGTTTTAGGGTAAAATGGTGATTAGTGTGAGGGATGATTTCTTGTAGCCAATTTGTATAAATATTCGCCACCTCAATCTCACTCCTGTGCGAAGTTGTAAACACTGAATTATTATTTTTCGTAGAAGTGGACTAATTGTGAGCACCATATGCCTCATCAATGTAATATAAATTATAAAAGAAATCGCTAATACTAATTTAATATCAGGTGTATCGGCATAAATGGAATGTAAAAATGATAAAATAAGTCATACCTTATCAGAGGGAGGCACGTTAGGATCATGAATGAAGATACATTGATAAGTGAAATTGCGCATGGCGAAAGCAAGAAGCTGGAATGCAAGACGTCGCTTCCTAAAGACAGTAAAAAATATATGAAAACGATTGTCGCATTTGCTAATACTGCCGGCGGTAAACTGATTATCGGCGTAAATGATTACCGACAAATTATTGGAATTCCCGATGAAGATATTTTTACCATAAAAGATGCTATATCCGACTCAATTACAAATTCATGTGAACCACAGATTGTTCCGGACATTTTTGTTACTGAGACAGAGGGAAAGAGTATCATCGTTGCCGAGGTTTATCCTGGGGCTAATTGCCCCTACTTTGTTAAATCTTTGGGGTTAAGAGAAGGAACTTTTATCAGAGTTGGCGGTACAACCAGGCTTGTGGATGAGTCAATGTTAAAAGAGCTCCAAATGCGTGGGAGTAATCTTCGGTTTGATGAAATGGCGAACATGCAATATCCAGTTCTGCCATCTGCAATAGATAAGCTGTGTCAGGATATTTCAGAAGCTCGAAGCAGCCGTGTTAGCGGTGGTCAAAGTTCTTCTCAAATTTTAGTGCAACAAAAAGATCTTGTTAATTGGAAAGTCCTGATTCTGAAGGGTAACGAATATATTGCAACAAATGCATTTCTTCTGTTAACTGGGGATTATTTTGATTTTTCCAAAATCCAGTGCGCCCGTTTTAAAGGAAAAGATCGGACTGTATTTATTGATAAGAAAGAATATTCCGGTCCACTATACGAACAGATAGAAAACGCATACGGCTTTATACTGAACCATATCAACCTGGGTGTTGCCATAGATGAACTTCATAGAGAAGAGCAATATGAAATTCCATCTCGAAGTGTCCGCGAAATGATTGTTAATGCAGTTACACATAGAAATTATATGCTTGACAGCAACATACAAGTTGCCGTTTACGATGACAGAGTTGAAGTTACATCGCCGGGAATGCTGTATGGATCTTTAGATATTGCTTCTATCAAAGCAGGAAGATCTGAAACCAGAAATCGTACGATTGCACGTGTTTTTGACAAAATGCATCTGATCGAGAGCTGGGGAACGGGTATTCGACGTATTTTAGAAGATTGCGCTAACGCTGGTTTGCCTGAACCTGGCTTTTCCGAAGTCGGCGATGCGTTTCGCGTTGAGATTTATCGAAAACAAGTAGATCAACTTGCTCCCGACCCAGCAAGCACCCAGCAAGTACCCAGCAAGTCCCTGGCAAGTACCCAGCAAGTCCCCGGCAAGTTTCCAACAAGTGAAGAACCTGTTTTGGATGGAAAAATGAAAGAACTTGTTGAGTATTGTGTGGTCCCTCGAAAGAGAAGTGAAATGCAGGAGTTTTTGGGACTTTCTGACAGAGAGAATTTTCGATCTGCGGTTCTAAATCCCTTGCTAGAAAAAGGTCTTATTAAGCTTACGATTCCGGATAAACCGACAAGCAGTCGTCAGAGATATGTTAAAGCTGAATAGGTAGAAGCCATGTGTGATCACCGGGTTAAACTGTCTATTTTACGAGGGATGGGGACAAAATCCTGGACATAACAGACTTCTTATTTTCTAACTCTAAATATAGAAAACCAACCATTTAACTAAGAAAGCATCAGCGCACCTACGGAACAAAAAGCCGTAGGTGTGTTACTTTATATATTAAAAGGAAAATAGAAAATAGTTATTTATTGAAGTTGAGACATTTTGACTTATTGGCTCGTATATATTATAGAAGCGGAGGTGATGCGTTTTTGATTTCTGTGAATGAGATGCAGATAGTTGTAGAAAAATATACAACAAAAATTGTTCGTCTTGCTTTTGCATATGTTAAAAACCATGCTGATGCTGAAGATATTGCGCAGGAGGTATTTTTAGCTTACCTGACACATTACCCGGAGATTTCTTCGGAAGAGCATAGGAAAGCATGGCTTTATCGAGTAACCATGAATAAGTGCAAGGACTTTTTAAAATCGGTATGGAAAAGGCGTGTTACTCTGACCATTTCTGAAGAAATAGGCTATGTTCCCAAAGAATACAGCGATATCATACAGATCGTTCTTAATCTGCGTGAGAAATACCGGGTGCCAATTTATTTATTCTATATTGAAGACTATTCTGTGAATGAAATCGGGATACTTCTTCAGGCTAAGCCGTCTACCGTGCGGACATGGCTTGAAAGAGGACGTCGCGAAATGAAAGAGAAATGGGGCGATGAAATATATGGATAAGAATGAAATGAAGATGGCATTTTCCTACATTAAGGAAAGTGATGATTTTGCCGAAAAAATGACAAAGCGTATGGATGAGGAAAGAGCCAAAATACCGGAATCGTCACAAAATAGAAGAGTTGGAAGAAGTAGAAGAGTTCTGACATATTGCGTTGCCTCGGCAGCAGGTGTAACTGTTACTGTCTTTTCCATATTGCTTTTCATGCATATGAATCAGGGGGACAGCATCATCCAGACCGGTTCAGCCACACAGACGACAGAACAGACGACAAAACAGATGGCAGAACAGACGGTAAAAGATAATACCGCTATTTCAGGAAACCAGAGCGCCACCGATAATTCCGATGAAGCATCGGTTAATTACAGTGATTTACAATTTGCGGCATCAAAAACAATTGAATACCCCGGCGTAGAGTACTCTATGAGTGCGGACATTCTGCCCTTTCTAACCGATGAAGTATTATCGCATACAGAAATGGTTATAAAGGCCACAATTACAGATATTCATTTCAATGATTATAGCGATACTTTTTACGATACAAGCATTACAAATAACAATATCCCTTCTCCTAACAATATCCCTTCTCCTGATACCATTGTGTATCGAATTACGATTGATAAAATTTATTTTGCAAAGTCCGATCTTGCGTTACATGAAGGAGACTCATTTACGATTGAAGATCCGCTTTGGACGAAATCCCCCTGCTTGAAGGATTCCGTATATCAGCTGCAGCAGAACAGACAATATATTTTCCCTGTTTCATACTATCCGGGATGGGAAGGATCTATGGAGAGCCCGTATCATCTTTCCTACAGCTTTGATCCGCAGATCGAATGTACCAAAGACGGCGGATATGTGTTCTTTGTGTTATATCCCCCAATAGTATGTGTTCATGGCGGCAAAAGTTACTCGTGGTATGGATGGGGTGAACTGGTAAACGCAGAGACTGTACCGGTTATTATGGATCATTATGAACAAGAAGGCTACAAAGGGAACTTGAATGGAAATATGTTTATCCGGACGGATTCGAATTTCGAATTTGATGTGCAGGCACTTTGTGACAAATGGTGTGTGTGACCGGCTGCGGGTTTTGAATGTGAAATAAATAATAGAAAACATGCTGGCAAAATAATCGGAGATGAATCAGTGTATGGGAATTATACAGGGCAGTAAGTAGAATCGGATCTGAATTCAATCTTAGAAAACCATTATTGTGCTTGCGATTCTAGATAAACCGACAAGCTGTCGTCAGCAACCAATAGAACCACTACTATCTAATATCTATGACTGACGTTTTTGACTGACGTTCAACATGTTAATTGAGCAATTTTGCAAAAAAAGTGAGGCAAAACGTGCTATGCTGTTCCTCGTAATAATTGCACATATAAACTGTTAAGAGTAAGGTTCGACTCCCTCCTTCTCCGCCAGAATTTGTCTGAAAACAGGATTTTTAGACACCAGAAACACCGGAATACCAGGCATTTGTGCTGATTCCGGTGTTTTTTATTGATCAATTGGGGGCGATTATGAGGGCACTTTAGCGAAAATTGATGAAGAGTGTTAGTAATCGCTGCGTGCAAGGGTTACTACATAAAAGTGTCTGGAAAAACATCCGCATCCCATGAGAGAATCTTCTAATTGAGGTCTCCGCAGATTGATCATTTTTGTACCAAACGAAGCTTCTGAACAGGGGAGCGAACAGAATCCGGCTTTGAATATATGATGATTCCACGGGAAATCATATCATCTACAACTTCAGATAGTGTTTTAGAGATACCGGAATATCCAAGTAATCCTGCCAATTCATTAGTTGAATAATCCTTGTTGCTAAGATTATTGTTTATCTCTGTTTCAATTTCATGCCTAGTGCGTCTTTTTTTATACGGACCAATAGAACGGGTCGGCTTTTTTGACAAGAATGCCGGATGAATCAGTAGGGAAGCGGTAAAAAATGATCTATCAGAATCAGTCTCAAATATTGGCGAAGGAGATCCATTATCAGTAAGCGCTTTTAATACGGTTGGGATACCTGTATTCCGACCTTCAATTAGCTTGAGTTCCTTAAGAAAATCACCGATTCTTCTGTTGCGATAGCGACGCGCAACCATTTTTAGATTTTTAATTGCATCATCCGAAATGGAACGGTCTGGTCCCGGGCAACTTGTAATCTCAATTTTATCAGGTAAAATGCGGACTGTGATCGGCTCATGAAGTTGATAACTTTTATGATAAACTGCATTGCAAAGCAATTCTTCGAGAGCTGCATATGGATAATTATATACACGCAATGCTTCAGCAACATTTCTATCTTTGAAGATTCTTTCTTCAACTACGGAATTTCTTATGAAATTAAGGGCATCAGATAATTGTTTATTCAGAGGACCGCTAAATATTTTTTCAGTCATACCTGACCCTGTCGGATCGGGAATAGTTGCAACTTCGATCTGTGCATATTTGAAGAATAGTTCTGGTTTTGGATTAAAGAACATAAGGCCGACGTTGAGTGGTTTAAAATATTCCGAAGGACCATCAGCAATTCGCAGGTTTCTTGCTAATTCTTGTAGGGGTATCGAAAGACTAGTGGTTTGCAGGTCACTTTTTACTTCGTATAAATAATCAGCAATCAGAGACGCTTTCAAATCATTCAGATTTGAATTCAGGTTGACTCGGTCATCGAAAGGAATATTATTAGTCAATGAATGGAGATCTTGCACATCAGCTGCATTTGCCTTGATTGTGCTTGATAATTTTCTGATGTAATATGCTTTCGTTCCTTTTTTATCAAATGGATCGATTGGGCATTTGTATGGCCTGGAGTACCCTCCTGGTGTCCATATTATTAGAAGCTGCTTGCCTTCGTGAAGTACAGGCTCACATAATGGAATATATCTTGGCTCAATAAAGTTGCACAAATTCAATAGTTCTTTCAAGGTACGATCAATAGAGTCTGCTGGGACTCCTAAAACGGGAAATACAGCTTGGCCGTGGTCCTCCTTGATTCCGATTATAATATAGCCGCCACCCCAATTATCTATATCATTTGCAAAAGCGCAAATTGTATGAAGAATCGGCGTTGGATTCCAATTCTCCTTGTATTCTATCCGCGCTGATTCAACAATGTGATCATGCAGGATACGGTCAATAGTAGTCGGTATAGCCATCAGATCACCCCCTGCTCACATTATACTAGCTTTCTACTAAGCTTTCTACTAGCTTTCGACTTATCTTTCGACTAGACTTTCGACCAAATAATTAAGACTCCGTAAACGGTAACAAATATTTGATCTAATACGCATTTCAGTTGTTGCAAATTTACCAATCGGTGCCATTTATGGTGTCATCGGTGCCAGATGAGTGCTGCGCTGATTGAGCACCACGAGAAATGGTCGTCCGTAAAAAATACTTCACGATTTACTGGAACTTGAAGAAGCGCGAAAGACAGCTCCGGAAGAACGATCCAAACGAATCCATACCATCTGCTGGCTTATGCAAATATAGGACGAGAATTTACACCAACATTTTGGACTTGACCTTTCACCTCCGTTGCTTATTATCACTATTACACTCTTTCTAATCTCTTGTGCAACGAATCGTGATAAGAATGATAAGAATGATAAGAATGATAAGAACTGAATATGAGCAATTAGATCCTTGAGTAAGTTGATTGTCGAGGTTGTTTTGCCCACACCGCCTTTTTGATTGACTATTGCGATTACTTCCATATACATTTCCGCCTTTCATTTTTTGTATAAAAAATGAGACCACTGTAAGTAATCTCATTTTTCTGTTTGATTGTGGATGATTTGTTCCATGATTCTACTAACGAGTTCGTCCTTTAATGAAGATAATGTAGCGAGCGAGTTTCTGGGGTCACTTATCCTATATTCAAAAATTCTGGATGTGTCTGGCGTTGCTCCTTCTCCGCCAAGAACCTCAAGACGTGCTTATAGCAGCTGTATTGGGGTTTTTATCATTGGTTAATCGGAGGCGGTTCAACAGAAAAGGTAGAAAAAATAAATATTACGAATCCTATTACAATAAAAAAAATAATCAACGACATATTTTCTCTGTCATTTTCGAACAACATTCGGAGCGAAAATATTTATTTTGTCCCCGTTTGTTTCATAAAAAATCTAATTGTTCAGGTTTGCTGAAATGTCTTGAACAAATAAAAATTTGTAACTTTAGACCTAAAAGATTTTTTCAATGTTATGGATGGGGACACTGAATAGGCTCGGAACTTGTCACCTATTTACTTTATTCCAATATATAATTGATTAGCGATTTAGGAAGTAGTTGGCCCAAATCACTTTTCGATAAGCGCTCCCATTTTGTCTCCTTTTGATGGCAGCTTGAAATTTTCTCGAAATGGAAGGAGTTGTCTCGGCAGTAGTTGTAGAACTGCCGAGATGGCTTCTTTTCAATCTCTATAAATTCATGAGACTACGTTACTATTTCGGACAAATTGGTAATGGACGTTCCTTTTTCAAACGTGCTTTTTTACGATCTTCCGGATCGAGGGTGCTGAATCTTCCGCTCCCATTCAAATAACTTATTACAGAAGTTTACCCCCTGGTCAATTTAGCCCGGCGATCACATGCTGAACAAACATTCAAATATAGTGACACATTGTCTGTCTGTAAGCACGTGGCGTTACACCGAATCTGCTTTTGAAGATTTGGAAGAAGTGACTGGGACTGCTGTAGCCACATTGCTCAGATATATCGTAGATGTTGGAAGTGCCTTCTGCAAGCATTTTCAGGGCGGCTCTCAGTTTTGCTTCCTGCATAATATCTTTACAGTTTCTGCCGGTATGCTTTTTGACAAATCTTGTTAAATAATTGGCGCTATAATTTAACTCGAGTGCCATTACCTGCAGTGTGGATTGCAGGCAATTTTGTTCTATGTATTCAATGATCTTCAAGGCCTTTTTATCGATTCCATAATAACTGTATTCGCCGCTGCGTTCGAGTTCGGTAAACAACAGAATAAAATAAGCTTCCAGAGCGTACGTGTGATGAAAGTGAGAAAAGGTATATTCGCGGATGATGCTTGAAATGATGGTATTTATTGTCGCACTGTGCCCCATCGAAAAATACATATAATTCTGTCCATTACCGTTTTCTTCGCGCAAAAAATCGGAAATTGGGTTCTCATCGAAGTAGAGACTTTTTAGTGTTCGTTCGAATAGCGCGGTTAGCAGACAGAAATTCAATATTGTTGTGTCATGGCTGCTGCAAATGAGCTTGTGCAGAGCATGAGTATTCATAATGCACAGATCACCTTGAGACATATAAATTTCCTTGTTGTCGATGTTATTTATGAGCGTTCCCTGAAAAACATAAGCGATTTCGATGTAATCATGGGAGTGCAGAGGAAAATCGGCTGTAACCTCATGCGACAGAATATAGATGCTTTCGTCTTTGGGCAGGGAGGTGCGACAAGTAAGAAGATCGCTGTTCAGTACTCGGTGCGGCGTTATATTTATACTGTTTTCTAATAGTTTTGGAGATAACTGCTGAGGAGAATTATGTAAAAACTCATCTGGTGAGGGACATATTTTTACCAAGGGGGATAGAAAACGGGAAGAATTTAATTTTGTTTTTTTCAAGAAGACTCTCCCATCTATTATGTAAGAAAAACGCATATTCACAGCAGAAATTCCACTTCTTTATCGGCTGGTATTTTCTTATAGTTTCATTGTAGCATGAAATATGCTGACAATTGAATTATATTTAGAGCTATTTTCTTAAATAAAGGAAGTGTTATATTTATACGCTATGTGTGTAAATATTACTTTTCTCGGGTTGGTGAAATATGGGGATTCATATTATGGAAAAAGAAAAATTTCGCATTTGTTTTGCAAATGAATTTGATAGCAGAAGTGAGCAGGAAAGGCAGTATATCAGAAGAATAAAAAGAACGATTAAGCAGGCAGCCGAAAAATCAGGGTATAAAACGACGAAGGAATTCTTTAATGGCATCATTCTATTTGTCTCTGCACCGTTGTTCATATCCGAAAAATTGATTCACTTCTTACAGGCCAACCCTAAGCCAATTCTTCTGGAATCTTATCAAAGCTATTCGGAAACGGATTTTTGCATACCAAAAAATAGATTTGTAATGCAGGAGGCATTTAGAAAGGCAGGAATACCTGTGACAGCTTACGCTGATCAGACGCCCTATCCGGAATCTGTTATTTTTGCAAAGGAATTGCGAAATATCGCGGCAGAATGCAGAATCATGATGCGAATGACTGAGATTAATGATCAAACATTGCAAGTAGGTGGACAGCCCTCAAATGACATGATCATGAGGGAACTGCTATCTGCTGCGGCCGGAGACGAGGCTCTCCCGATTCAAATCGAAAAAATGAAAACAAGGATGAAAGGTCTACGTGAACTGTCCGGGCTGTCGGCATATAGTCAACTAATCTATATGACATATATAGTAAGCAGAACAGTAAAAGGGAAAAGCTATTGCAGTGTGGGAAGAACGTTTTGCAGCTGGGATTATCATCGCACGAAAGAAGAAAATATCAATGAGAATCTTTACGCAGAAAAGGCCGCACAGAAAAGTTACATGTTGGAAAGAGGAAAATACGAATCACAGAGCGTTATCGTAAAAGGTGATTATGAAGTCTCAGTCAAAGATGCTCTGGAAAAGTATGTAGGCATTTCAGGGCATCGATATAAAACAAGAAAGATGTAAATCTGTAGTCTAAATGTGTGACCCTGACAGACGGTGATCTTGACGTATTGCGGATTGCATAAATTATGACAAACTACCTATTTTGACTATCTTGATTTCTTGTTGTTCCGTTGGAACAGGACGAGAAGGTCGTTGATTTGACAAAAAAACATTGACATAGAGAGTAGTTAGAGCAATAATCGAAATGTTGCTGACTATGGTCAGCGGCCTTGAAAATTTAAACATCGGACCGGGGAGCCTTCATTGGCTGAGAGGGAGCGTTATGCTTCGACCCGCGGAACCTGATCTGGATAATGCCAGCGAAGGAAGTCCTGGATTGTATATTGACCCTTTAGGGGGTTGTTAGACGTCCGGCTGTTCGCGGCCGGACGTTTTTTCGTCGTTGGCCGGTCCTTTGTAAATTTCGAGAAATTCGAAAGAGGAGGGATTTTCTATGTCTGAACCGGACTATTACCGGCTGATCGACGCCAATCTGAACCGGGTATGTGAAGGTCTGCGCGTATTGGAGGACTGGTTCCGTTTTGCCAGGCCCGATCCTGATCTTGTCTCATATAGCAAATCACTTCGTCACCGGATTCGTCAGCAGCCGGCAGCGATATGGCCCCAGCTGCCGTCGCTTCAGCTGTATGCGCGTGATTCCCTGTGTGACTGCGGACCGGAAGTCACACGAGATCTGCAGGCAGCCGGTGAAACGAAGCAGACACATATCCAGGCAGATAATTTGATTACGGCCAATTGCAAACGAATGCAGGAAGGCCTGCGATCTCTGGAAGAAATCAGCAGGCTGATCGGACAGACTTACCTGGCCTCGGCTTTTGAGGAGTGCCGTTATCAGTCCTATGAGCTGGAAAAAAGGTGCTTCCTTTCCTTACAGGCAGAGTCAAATCGGGGTTCAAAACCTGACTGGCCGGTGCACTTTCACGGCCTGTATGGCATCACGATGGCTGATCATGTACGCGGACGTGATCATGCCGATACCGGACGCGCTCTCCTTTTAGCCGGAGTCCGTATTCTTCAATATCGGAACAAAACAGATGATATGAAGAAGCAGTACGAAGACTGCCTGCTTTTGGCGGATGCCTGCCGCAGCGAGGGAGCTCTATTTATTGTAAATGACCGGCTCGATCTTGCCTTGGCCGTTTCGGCTGACGGTATACATCTCGGTCAGGAAGATTTGCCCACGGCAGCGGCCGGTCGCATCATTGGAAATATACGCCAAAGGGCCGGATCACAGGCGGGCAGCAGACCGTTTCTGATTGGACTTTCCACTCACAATTACGGGCAGGCAGAAGCGGCACTCCTGGAGGCTGTTGATTATATAGGAGTCGGACCCATTTATCCAACTCATACAAAAGAGGACCTGAAATGTCCTGTGGCCGGACTTGATTATCTGCATTGGGCAACCGGAAATATTAATCTGCCTCAGGTTGCAATCGGAGGAATAACGATGGAAAACCTGACAGATGTTCTCGATAATGGAGCACGCTGCTGCGCATTGATCAGCAGTGTTATTTTGCAGGATGATATAACATCCGCAGCCAGTCAGGTACACGCACGAATTATCGGAAAATCAAATAACTAGAGGAGAAAATATTATGATAAACAAAAATAACCGCAATTGGACAACTCAAATGGATGCTGCACGTAAGGGTATTATTACCGATCAGATGCTGACAGTTGCAGCAGCAGAAAATAGAACGGCTGAAGAAATACGCCGGTTACTGGCCGCGGGACAAATCTGCATACCGGCCAATCATAACCACGATTCACTGATTGCTTCCGGTGTCGGCTCCGGACTGCGTACCAAGATCAATGTAAATCTGGGTATTTCCGGCGACCTCTGCCAGTACGGCATGGAGCAGGATAAGGTACGGACGGCGATTGCAATGAAAGCGGATGCCATTATGGATCTGTCATCTGCAGGCCTGACCAAGGAATTCCGTCAATGGCTTATCAGTGAGTCGACCGCTATGATTGGAACGGTTCCGATGTATGACGTCATCGGATATCTGGATAAAGAACTCAGTGATATAACAGCTGATGAATTTCTCAAGGTTGTGGAAGCACATGCCAGGGACGGCGTCGATTTTGTTACGATCCATGCGGGCCTCAACCGTAAGACAGCGGAGCGTTTCCGCAATAATCCGAGGCTGACCAATCTGGTGTCACGCGGCGGTTCGCTGCTCTATATCTGGATGGAGCTGACCGGTCTGGAAAACCCGTTTTACGAGCATTTTGACCGCTTGTGCGAGATTTGTGCAAAATATGATGTCACCTTAAGCCTTGGCGATGCATGCCGTCCGGGAAGTATAGCAGATGCGTCGGATGCCTCGCAGATGGAAGAACTTATCACGCTCGGAGAACTGACAAGACGTGCCTGGGAGCATAATGTCCAGGTGATCATAGAAGGCCCGGGTCATATGAATCTGGCCGAAATCTCCGCCAATATGCAAATGGAGAAAAAGCTCTGCCACGGTGCTCCATTTTATGTTTTGGGACCGCTTGTCACGGATATAGCACCTGGCTACGACCATATCACCAGTGCAATAGGAGGTGCGATTGCCGCTGCAGGAGGCGCGGATTTCCTTTGTTATGTCACACCGGCTGAACACCTGCGTCTTCCCGATCTTGAAGACATGAAAGAGGGGATCATAGCTGCAAGAATTGCAGCCCATGCAGGTGATCTGGCCAAGGGGATACCGGGAGCATCAGACTGGGATCATGCAATGAGTAAAGCCCGTCAGGAAATCGACTGGGAAAAGATGTATGCCCTATCCATCGATCCGGTCAAGGCGAGAAAGATGCATGAAAGCAACCAGCCCAAAGATCAGCATACCTGTACTATGTGTGGCAATTTGTGTGCTATGCGAAATATGAATCAAATTATGAACGGTGAAAAAGTAACACTGCATCAGAGTAAATAGAGCGGTCACAATATTCACTTTACCAGGAGGATACTATGAACAGGATTATGAATTCTACAACCTCACCGATAGAATCGGCGATGACAAAATCAAGGACACGTCTGCAAAAAATGATACTTTCCGCCATGCTGATAGCTTTGGGAACAGCAGGCTCCCTGATGCCTTTCGCAACTTTTCCGATCGGACCGAGCCGCTGTGCACCTCTGCAGGCTGTAATTAATGTTCTTGGAGGGGTTTTACTTGGGCCGGAATATGCTGTCATCAATGCGTTCCTGATCTCCCTGCTGCGCAATTTGATGGGTAGCGGTACGCTCCTGGCTTTTCCCGGAAGCATGATCGGTGCCCTTCTTGCAGGACTCATGTTTCGTTGGTTCCACAAGGATTGGCTGGCCGTCCTTGGTGAATTTACAGGAACCGGACTGATCGGCGCAATGACGGCTTACCCATTTGCGCGCTGGCTGATGGGCAGTACACCGGCAGCCGTGTACTTCTTTGTAGTACCTTTTATGATTAGCAGCGGGGTTGGGAGCATCGCAGCATTTCTTCTGCTTCGGATTCTGCGGCGTGCAAAATTGATCCGGCCATTGGTACGAAGAATATGAATATGCCGGAAGATGAAGCGATCCATTTTTATCTTGAACGGATCCAGCAAACCCGTCCCCTGATACATCACATAACCAATCAGGTGACGATGAATGACTGTGCTAATACCGCATATGCCATTGGTGCTCGTCCGACTATGGCGTTCTATGCGCCGGAAGCGAAACAGGCTGCAGGACAGGCGGACGCTGTAGTCTGGAATCTCGGCACCTTTCATCCGGAAATGGCCGCGGCAATCCGTGCTTCGCTGCAAACAATCGGTCGACGTCCGATACCTGTTGTCATAGACCCGGTTGCGGCACTAGCTTACCCGGGACGCAGGGACTTCTTTTTAGAAATACTGGCTGCACTCGAAGTGATATATTTGGAAAATCAATTGAAGTGCAGAATAATCGTCCGCTGCAATGCCAGTGAACTGGCCTGTCTGAATGAGGCGTTGAGCAGGTCTTATCCTCAGATCATCGATCCCTCCCTATTAGGGGGCGTCGATGATCTGACTTTGCCCGGTGATCACAAAGGGATATGCCGTACGTTCCTGGAAACCTTCCGTGAAAGGCTTCCCATTTGTGTCGTAATGACCGGGACAACCGACTATATCGGATGGACAGATCCCCAAAGGGTTGATTCCTGTTCACATACGACCGGTTATCCTCAACTCACGTTATCCCGGACATGCATCCTGCTGACCCATATGACCGGTGCAGGATGCATGAGCAATACCCTGATTGCCGCTTTTGCCAGCGTCGCTGACTCAGACGGACATACCGGACATGCCGCCCAAACTGCGCTGGCCTTTCTTGTCCAATCCGCACAGGCTGCTCAGAAAAACTGCCGCGGTATGGGTACATTCAGGATGCACCTGCTGGATGAACTCAGCTGCAGTGTAATGAATTGAATTACATGACATGAATTACAATCACGAATATGCATATTGACGGCAAAAACAATTCGCGATATACTTTATGTGACTAAAACACTAAAATAAGTCATATAGTTTTAGTGCATGCGGAGGAGCACACCATGCCGAAGTTTTCGGACAAAGAAAAAGAGATGATTCGCGATCGACTGCGCAGCGAGGGTGAGAAGCTTTTCTCTGCGCACGGTCTTCGAAAAGTTACCGTCGATGACATTGTGCAGGCAGCCGGTATCGCCAAGGGCTCGTTCTACAGCTTCTATGAGAACAAAGAGTACCTGTTTATGGACATCAACAACGAAATGCAACGCAAAGTATGGGAAAAGATGACGGCCATTCTGGAGCAGAACAAGGCACTTCCGGCAAGGGATCTGACGAAGATGACCTTCCACGCCATGAGCATGCTTGTTGCCGAATATCCGATGATTGCTCAGCTTCAACCGGATACAATTCAATATTTGATGCGCAAGCTTCCGTCGGAGTTGATCGAAGAGCATACAAAAGAAGACAGTGATTCTCTGCAGCTGCTGGAAAAATACGGCGTGCAATTTACGTGCGACCGCGATCTGGCCGCAAAGGTGTTCCAATACATTTTCATTTTTAGCCTAAGTCTATCGAATGAAGAACCGGAGACCCAAAGAGCCGTCATGGAAATAATTCTTAATGGAACCATTGATCAGATTGTGAGGGAAGAGAAATGATTACAGTGGACAATGTATTTTTGAAGTATCGGGGAGCGAAGGAGGACACCATTCATGGCGTAACCTTCAATGTGAAACAGGGTGAGATTTTCGGGTTCCTCGGGCCGTCCGGTGCCGGAAAAAGCACACTGCAGAAAATTTTGACGGGCGTTCTCCGGGACTACCGCGGAAGCGTGCACATACTCGATACAGAAGTTAAATTGCGCGGTCATCATTTTTACGAGGATATCGGCGTCGATTTCGAATTTCCGAACTTCTACAGCAAATGCACGGCGCTTGAAAATCTGAATTATTTCGCGTCCCTTTACAAAAATAAGCACGCCGACCCCAGGACATTGTTGGAGCGGGTGGGGCTTGAAAAGGATGCCGACAAGAAAGTGGCGGAATACTCAAAGGGAATGAAGATGAGATTAGGATTCATCCGCGCCCTTCTTCACGATCCGAAGATACTGTTCCTGGACGAGCCGACAAGCGGACTGGATCCTTCCAATGCCCGCACGATCAAGGACATGATAGTCGAACAGAAAAATGCCGGGAAAACGATCATTCTGACAACACATAACATGCATGACGCAGCAGAGCTGTGCGATCGTGTCGCGTTTATCGTCGATGGACAGGTCAAAGCGATGAATACCCCGGCTGCCCTTCAGAGCCGAATCAGCAACACGCAGGTCAAGTACTCGTTCGAACAGGGCGGGCAAATCCTTGAGAAGCAGTGTCTGTTGGCGGCGCTTCGGAAGGATGCTGATTTTGTGGCGGCACTTGCGAGCGGAGGGCTGATGAGCATTCACTCCAAAGAACAGACGCTCGAAGATGTCTTTATTGAACTGACGGGAAGGTGTCTGGAATGAGAATGGCAGCAACGATCAAAAACGACATCCGGTACCAGATGAAATACGGATTCTATTTTCTGTATCTCTTTGTGACGGCCATATACATCGGGGTCATTCTGCTTGTTCCGGCACGCTATCAGGATTTGACAGCATCGATCGTGATGATTTCAGATCCGGCCATGCTTGGATTCTTTTTTATCGGTGGGATATGGCTTCTCGAGAGAGGCGAAGGCCTCCACCGGTTTTTCGTGATTTCCCCCCTCAAACCGATCGAATACATCTTTGCGAAGGCCATCTCTCTGAGCCTGCTTTCGACAGGTTCTGTACTTGCAATTATGCTGGTGGGTGTCCGTGAAATCCAAGCGTATCCGGTGATTCTGCTCTCTGTGTTTATCGGATCCATGATTTTCACGCTGCTCGGAATGACCGTGGCGACGTTTGCCAGAACCGTAAATCATTACCTGCTCATCAGTATCCCGGCGGAGATGTTCATTGTCCTTCCGGCGGCGTTGACGGCTTTTAGCATCCGCCATCCTGTGTTTGATTTTCTTCCGGGCACGATGCTGTGGAGACTTCTGATGAGAACGTATGAGACGCCGGGCGAATTTTCCGCCTTGTTTCTTATGTTCGGCCTTCTTGTGTGGCTTGCTATTGCGACGATCATTGCCATGCGAAGAATCCCAACCGCGTTACTTGAAGAAGGAGGTGTCATGTAATGCAGCAAACGATGCGATTATTCAAAATGGGATTGCGGCAGATGACCAAAGACGGCATGATTTTTGCCATGCTTCCGGCGCCCTTCCTCTTGGGATTTGTCATCAGGTTCGGACTGCCCTATGTGAATCAACTGCTCGAAAAGACTTTATCCTTTAGCATCGTACCCTGGTACTCGATGGCAGATGCGGCGCTTGTGTCTCTTACACCGATGTTCTTAGGCATGGTTTCCGCGTTTATTCTGCTGGAAGAACGGGACGAAGGCACGGGGCTTTATTATCAGATCACTCCGGTCGAAGGCTATTCATATCTTGTGGCGCGCGTCGGTTTTCCGATGATATGGGGATTTTTGAGTTCTCTGGCCGCTGTATTGTTACTGGGCATATCGCAAACACCTTTTTTGGATATTCTTATTGCTGCTGTCATCAGCACGATTTTAGGGACTGCGATTGCGATGATGGTCGTGTCTTTTGCGGACAACAAAGTAGAAGGACTCGCCATCTCGAAATTATCGGGTCTCATTTTTATCGGTCTGGTTGCCGAGTGGTTTGCCCCGGCACCCTATGCGTATATTGGCGGCATCTTTCCCACGTACTGGTTGGGTGACATTATGAAAAACGGAGCCGGGATTCTTGCGGTCAGTGCCGGCCTTGTGACTGGGGTTCTCTGGATCGCCCTGTTTACCCGGCGTTTTCTCCGGAGAATATAGGGCATCTTTATCTATGTCAAAAAATGCTTTTTTACTGACCTGTCACCTGCAGGATGGCCACAGCAGATTTGTCTCCGACACCGGTATGAGGGGGTTTCGGCGAGTGAACGTTATACATGAATGCTTTCGGGCTGCAGATATTTTCGATGGAAGAATGTCCTTCCTCGACGGCGGCGTGCCGTATGCACCACCAAATCCACATGTTGCTTCAAAAAAAGTATAGTAAATGTACAACAACAAAAATTAATGTCCAATAGCAGAATAGGTGGTATTTTTCCCCTGACCATCCTTTCTAATGGCACTCTTGTTGATCAAGGCATTTAACAAGCGAATTGTTTTGGCTTGTGAAAATCCGGATACTTCTTCGATTTGTTTTCTCATAACGTTGTTATGTTCTGCCAGAAAATGAAGAACGAGTCGCTCTTCATCTGAAAACGCATCTTGTTCGGTTGATTCTGCATGCCTGTTATAGTTCGTGTTTGGCAGTGTGATTTTAAACGCATTATCAGAAACCTCTATACTGGGTTGTATCGTATATTCTCGATAATACTCCATAATTTTTGGCACTCCTGTGCCGTAGGCTTCAATTAAATGCAGACGGTAAAAAACATCAGCGAGATGGTTATTGCGCAGAACAGACACACCAAGCATCAGATCGCGAAATGATATACCTTTTGGCAGACCACCCAGTGAAACAAATTCAATACGATCTTCATAAATACTGATCAATGTGCTGCCGCTGTATAAATAATCCCGATGAACAACAGAATTGAGAAGTGCTTCGCGGATTGCTTCCGGCGGATAATTGCGCATATCCATACGTTTCAGGCCGGCGAGTTCTGCCCGCGTATAGTTGAATTGGTCCAGATAAAAATACGAATCATCCAGTTGCTTCAATAAGGAACCGGAAAATTCAGATCTGGCTTTGAAAACTTTCTTGTTATTACCTTCAAACACAGCAGCTTTTATCGTATGTGTGCATTGATCGGATAGCAGCAAGCCAAGATTAGAAAACGATCCATCCTGACCGATTAATCCGAGTGTTCTTTTTTGCTCTGCTCCAAATTTAATGTTTTCTTCCTGAAATGACTTTTCTGCCTGTTCAAATGTCAACTCCTGCAGAAGGGATCGAGTTGCTTCAAAACTGTCCCCACCGGTATCTTTGATCATTTTCAATATGGCACTTTCTGTGGCGGGAGCGGTTGAAGCACCCTGCCTGACATATACGCCTTCCGGTCGGATGCCTTTTCCAGTCAGATAATAGGGACATGCAGTCCCCATTTGCACATGGATGACGATAATGTTCTTGCCCTCAATCCGTCGTATTTCACAAAGTGTGTGCATTGTGATATCGGGCTTTATCGAATCCCTGATTGCATTTGTTACCTGGAGGATTGCTGCATCAGGATGCGTAACCCCGACGACCGTGCTGTCATCAGCAACGCCAATCCAGATCTCACCGCCATTTGTATTAGCAAAGGCAATTACCGTCTTCTTGATATCGTCAGTGTATTCACGCTTAAACTCTTTAGTGATACCTTCGGTATTCATCATTACCACCTCCGCGGCTTCTTATCACTATTATACTCATTCTAATCAATTTTGCAACGAACCGTGATAAGAATGATAAGAATGATTAAAGCGGATAAAGGCAAGTGGTATAACCCGGAATAAGAAGCTATAATAACGAGGCATGATGTACCATGATTGCTGATTTTCGTAATTATTGTGACCGCCGGAGTAAAATTGACCCCCGGGGGGTGTGGACAAAATCTGGCGTTGACACAACAAACACACCAGAGGCAGGCACCGCCGCCGACTACACCTACATCTACACAATAACGGGAATAGTTTTGTATAGAACGTAATGTGGTTAGTCAAAATAGCAGGCAGTTTGATGTACAATACCGCAAATTTTACTTGTGAATCTAATCAAAGCACCCTGGAATTCTTGACAACTATATCGCATATGATATAATTACAGTGTGCAAAGGAGGCTGAATTGCATGTGGAACATTATTTTTTATCTGAACGCGCGAAAAACCTCGTCGTTCAGGGCGAGGATGAATAGCGCAAATTAGTCAGGTGTCTGCTGCTGTTCGATATATTTGCGAATGACATCAAGGGAAGCTCCCCCGCAGCTGCCACA
>Ga0209540_10000067_pt1 | contig 141152 bp, 174 predicted proteins | sample BarGraIncu01121A_FD_184501 | JGI IMG/M metagenome (GOLD analysis project Ga0209540, IMG submission 184501) | Arctic peat soil microbial communities from Barrow, Alaska - Barrow Graham LP Incubations 011-21A (SPAdes) (version 2) | ecosystem: Environmental > Terrestrial > Soil > Wetlands > Peat...
TATATAGTTTACTATGAATACTATAATATTTCAAACTATATATTTAATACTTATCGTTTTATATCTATATAAGAGTGCATCATAAAATACTATAAATACGGTCTAATTAACTACACTATATTTCTTTAATTCTATTTATTTAAATCTCTTTAAACATCTAATAAATGGTTTTACAATCTCTATACCCTCTACGTTAAGAGAAGTTTCATTCTCATCATAATCTGCTTCATCTTCTCCATTTGATGTATCTGCTGAGGCTATTAATTTTTTATCTTTGTATACTTCAATGATTTCTCCCCATCCACATATGTATATTTTAACTTTTACAATTCCTTCATTTGAATCTGCTTTAAATATCCCATATCTTTTATTATTTCTTAATCCAATACTCATTTTATATTACCCTCCTTAATTTATATTGTTTTAATAAGTGAATAGACTTTCCAATTTATTTACTTTATAAATTTAACTCTCTTACTGCTGATTTTATTAACCATTCTAATGTATTGGAGTTACAATTATATCTAGTAGATTTTAGATTATAGTATCCATATTTATCTTTCTCTATAATATAAGATTCACCATAAAAATTAAAATAATTATCAATCTTTAATAATTCTTCCATAACTTTCTCCTCTCTCATTTAATAAATGAATCTAAGAATTTATTTAGTTCTTATTATCTCTTTTATATTATTCTTGTAATAAAGTAATATTTTGTCTACTAACTTTTAATAACACCTCCTTTGTTTTACAATATATTAATTAACTCCTCTTTTAAAAGAGATAGAGCAACATTTAAGTTACTCTTCAATTTCCTTAAATCCTTTTTTATCAGCAATACTTTTTGTTCCACCTAAATCATCTTTTTCAATACAATATTGATTTTCTAGATAATCATACAAACTTAAATACTTTTCACCTATTGTAAATCTTTTTTCTACATCTTTGTTATTTATACACATTAAATTTCTTTGAATATAAGTTGCTTCATTTCTCATTATTAATCACTCCTATAAATTTATTATTTGTGTTTAATTCGTTAATATCATTATATACGATAGGTTGTAAAATGTCAACATTGTTTTATATTATTTCTTTTATAATATTGAATTATACTATGTCCCACATATTTCAATCTCCGTTATGTCGGTAAGTCATTCTGCATATCCTCAACCTCTTGTATAATTTTTTTATTTTCTTCTAAATACTCTTTACTCAATACTTCATTAGTGTTTTTTATAGGATTATTTATTTTTTTCATAAACTCTGTATATAATTTATCTTTTTCATTTTCAATTGTCATAATAATTCCTCCAAATATCATATTTTGTGATTTCCAAAACCTTATAAATCCTTATGTTTGTTTTCTTCAAATTGTAGTTAAAATCATTGTTTGATTAACTTTATTGTTGTATTAGTTTATTTTTGAAATGCGAATCAAACTATATAAAAATACCGCACTATCCAAAATTGAATAATGCGGTATTTTAAATTTTAACAAATACAATTATTAATTACAATATGCCACTTTTATCAGGATTCTTTATAGAGTCAATCTGTTTCCAAGTAATATCATTATACATTTTTTTTACAGCAATTTTTCTTAATAGCCATATTTGCTTTGCTTTTCGGCAATCTTTACCGACAATTAAAATTCCATCTATAATAGCTTTATCTATTGCTTTTCTTATTGTAGATGTATCTTTGCCAAGCAACTCAGCAACCTCTGTAACTGTCACAATGTCCTCTAATGATTGAGGGTTTATATCTTCCATTGTAGCAATTATAGACTCTTTCACTTCGATAAAATCAGTTTCTGCATTATGGGATGCACCTACTAGGTACTCCCCACTCTTACAAAATTGCATTACCCCATTTACTCCTGAGTTCCCTATAGTAGCGAAACTCAATTCTATATTTTCAGCCTTGAGCCATTCACAAAATTCATCATAGTTCATTATGCCACCTCATTTAATGAAATTTGGAATACTTCAATTTCTTTTATATTTTCAACTTCAAGCATATCTGCAAATCCATCAAACAGTTCGTCTGCATCCTGTGTACCAAATACTTCTGTACCTAATTTGACCGTAAAATTCAGTCCCTTTTTACTTACTGTAATTATAGTCTCCATATCGCAATCTTCTTCAATAAAGAAATTTATTATTTCTTTATCACTCAAATTGCTATTAATCCAAGACTTTAAATCTAATAAGCTTTTACATATTTCCATAGTCTTTATTCTTAAATTCATTTTTAATACACCCCTTTTTATTATTCTCGACCTCGTGAATTACTATACCTTTATTATAATGCACGACCTCGTGAATGTCAAGGATATATTTAAATTATTTTTACCGCATTATTCAATTTTCAAAGAACGATTTTTAATTATTTATTGAGTCGCCTTATAATCAGAAGCCGAGACTCCTGATTTACAATTATTTTCGAAATATGAAACTAACTTTATTTTGGCTTATACTTTTCTAGTGCAACCTCCTTGTACCATCTTAATGCTTCAGGTCTCTTTAGATTGTATAAGCTTGCTATTGTTTTAAAGTTAAAAAAATCTTCACTATTTGGGGATGCTAGATAAATTAATCTACTTCTCCTTATGTCTGTTAAAGTTAAACTATTTAGATTAATACTATCACAAAGTATATCCCCTCTTCTCAATACATGATGTAATGCTAAATGAGGATTATCAAAATAAGTTTTACTAGTTGAATGTCCTACTTTAATTGGTTTAATTAGATATTCTGAATCCTTATAAGGCATCTTCTTTGTTATACCATTAGTATCTGTTACTGTGTTGCACTTTTCTTTTAAGCATAATTTTATATCATTACTTACGTCTGGATCTTCAATTCTAACAAGCTTACCACCATCTGTATCTATTATTGTAACTTCCCCACCATTATCCGATGGAATAAATTCTATATCATCCTCTTTGATTAATTTGATTTCCTCAGATGTTAATCCCAACCAAGCAAGCTCAAATATTACTTTATCTCTAAGGTTAATCTTTTTGTCGGCATCAATTATATCTAATTGACCATTAATACTCATGTACTGTTCATAATTAAGAGTAACTGACATTAGTTTTTCCCTATTAATTAATTGCAATAAAACTCCGTCACCCATTACAAACTTACGCTTTGCAATATTTTCTTTTTTGCATATGAAATCAGCAAATTTTCTTAGTGTAATTATATTCTTACTTACACTTTGAGGAGATATGGAATCAGCTTTTCTTAAAAATATAGCTACTTGTGTATCCTCCCAGTCTAATAGCCTCTTGTCCGTTTCATTTTCAGTCTCAATTATATTCCTTATTATTTGTCCTCCCTTTTTTTGAGTAGCAATTTTTTTAAGAACTCTTCTGAGTATTTTTGCGTTAACATTTTTATACCCCCAATATTAATTTAAGATTTATAACAGTATATTATCGCAATCCTTCTGTCGCATTATTTTCAAATTAAATAACTAGGGACTCTGATTTTAAATCCCTAGTTTATCTTTTAATGCTAATTGTAGTATTTGAGAAAAATTAACACCTGCTTTTTCTGCTTCAACATTCAACCAATGAGGGATTGTTAAAGTTTTTTTATCATTAATAGTTTTAACTTCTGCTCTAGCCAAAGGCATCCATACATTTACAATTATTGTCCTTTGATTACTTTCTAAGCTAACATTTCTTATATCTGTCATCTGTGGTATTTCTTCGCCATCGTCTTCTCTACTTACTAAACATAAACCTAACACCTCTTCAGCGTTCTTGATTGCTTCTTGTGTTGTCGTAGCACAGCTAATTGCTTCGGGAATATCAGGAAACAATATATTGATTCCATCCTCTGCATAATCCAATATCGCTACAAATGAATATTTGTTTTCCATAAAATCAACTCCTTAATATATAATATAACCAATCAATCAAGGATTAAAATTCAATCCCTGATTGTTTTGATATACTTTTGATTGTTCCAATCGGCAAATCTTTATTAGGGTGAGGAACTGTTACTTTTTGCACATTGTACATATGTTTGAATTGATAATGGTCTCCTCGAACTTTATAAAGATACCAACCATTGCTTTTAAGTATTGCAATTACTTCTCTTGATGAATAAGATTTCATTTAAAAATCCTCCTAAATATATTATACTACGTATTGTAGATACGTGTCAAGAGGAATATCAAAACAAATTTATAATATTAAGGAATTTATTCTTGTCAATATTTTTTATATTGTTATACTTTTATTTCGATTCTACAGAGAAAAGTTATTATTTCCCCCCTATGAACAATACTATTTATAACAAAATTAATATTCTCTAAAGTATCAGTAGTTTTAATTCTGCTGAGTCTATCCTTTAAACTTTCTAATTCCTCATTAGTTAAATTTGGATAATTTAGTTTTACATTATCATAAACATAATCTATAAATAATTTTTTAGTTTCTTCAGATGTATATGATTTATTACCCATAGCCATTTCTTGTTTAATCCTTGGACTAACAATACCAACTTTTAATTCTATTGCTTCAAGTCTATCGTTGATGGCAGATATTGTACCTAAAATTATTTTCATTATTTTTTTAGGTGCATTCTCCGTATCTTTTATTAATCCTTGCTCATGTAGTTCATTTATAAGCATCTCAGCTATATTTTTATATTCATCACTCATAATTATTACCTCACTTTATATTTTCTTTTGTATATAATTATTATAACATAATTATATGGATTATGAACTAGTTTGTATTTCCTATTAAGTCGAGTGTATTATGTATTATTATAGCTTTAATCTACAAAAGTAAATAAAAATCGAGTTGCGTTCATGTTTAACTTAGAAAATTAATAAGTTATAACTTTCTCCTTACTATATTAGAATTATGTAAAATTCTGTTGTTCTAATATCTCACGAGTAACCAGTCTTTAAACTAGGCAGTGAACGTCTGCTTCTACTACTTACAATTAATAAGTTTCTTATTAATCTATACGTAGATACTTTATGGGTTTAACCTCTATATCAAGCTTCTTAATAACTCCATCATTAATATACTTGCTGAGAATATTATAAGCTCCTACGACATCACGATGCATTGTAAAACCACATTCATTACAAACATAATTTCTACTCTTCGGTTTATGTTTGTCACCACAATTTGGACACGTTTGACTTGTATAAGCTTCACTTATCTCCTCAACATTAACTCCATATCTATTCAACTTTTCTTTTAGTTTAAATACTAATTTCCCATGTTGCCACTGTACTAATTTCTGTTGAGTTCCTTTATATTGTTTTCTTTTCTTTAAATTCATATTAAAGTTTTTTAAATCTCCTACCACAACAGTTTTTATGTTATTTATAACTGCATAATCTGTAAATATTTTAGCAGTTTTATGTATATCATTATTAATCTTTCTATTAGATTTACTCATTAACTTTCTTATCGTGCTTCGATACTTTTTATAATTCCTACTTCCTTTAGTGCATTTGGATAATCTTTTCTCTAATTTTCCTAATTCTTTATTTCTAAACCTTTGATAGCTTCTCATCTGTCTTCCTGTGATAATTAAATCATTGCCCATATTATCCATAGAAGTAATTGAGTGGATTTCTCCTAAATCAATAGCACTGACGTTATTTGACTCTATTTGTAAATATTCTGTATTGTCTCTATAATTTAAAGCTAATTTTAACCCATTATCATAAGTTATTTCTGCATAAGCTATATTAGGAGGAAGTTTTGTTTTAAACTTTAAAAATATTGGATTAGATTTCTTTTTGCCTTTTATAATTAAATTAAAACTCATAGGTCTTTGAAATCTAATTATATTCTTTTCGTAGTCTACCTTAATCATTTGTGAACACCATATAGTATTGTAGTTTTTCTTGATTCTCCAAGGATATTTTTCATCAGTTCTTCCTGCTTTTCTTGCTTGTTGAATACCTGATACTGCACCTAGATATTTTTTTATTGTTACGTGCATTGCTTGAGCAGGAAGTATATCACTAAATGCCCCTTTAATTCTATCTTGTAAATACTTTCTATCAGAATATTCTTGTTTTGTTTTCCATAATTCTTTACTGAGTCTTACACATTCATTCCATACTCTAGCCGTCTCTTTATTACATTGAAAGAAATAATCAATTATTGGCTTTGATGCTTTTATTGGCAATGTCATAGACCTATATTTCTTTTCCATTTTATATTATCATCTCCTTTATTACTTTATTTATAATACTACCTTTTGCTATTTTTATATTATTCCTTTTACCATGTTCCAATTTTTCAATAACTTATCTAACTCGTCATCTTTGTAATATTCTCTATCTTGCAATCCCCATCCCATATCAACAAAACTGTCAAACTTTATAATATAATCATAATCAAAGTTAAAAGGCTGAGTAATCTCCTTAGAGTCTATAACTATTCCTGTTGTATTTGAATATGGATTTATGAATACTTTATCTCCTATTTTTCTTCTTAACATTATTATGCCTCCTTTAAGTCTAAATTAGAATGAAGTTCCATGATTCTCATTTCAACTAATTGTACTTTATCTTTACATTTATTTTCTAATATATCATTCTTTGAAACGAATCTATGATATTCTCCCTCTTTAATTTTGTTTTCTAATTCATGAATTAATCCCTCCAAATCAAATTCATTTATACATTTTTTATAACTTACTAGCCCTTTAATATCCTTATCCATTATTAATTCACTCTCCTTTTTATATGTATCTCTTACAATTTCAATTATAATCCAATCTCCCTAAAATGTCAACATAATTTTATATCTTTATATCTTTAATATTAAAATTAACTCTATAGCCTATATAGGCATCCTAAGATACTTTATATTCCATAGAGTCATATTACCTCCAAACTCTTATAATGCTTAATATTAACTATAGCAATCAACAACATACATTATATTTCAAATATAAGCTCATCTTTTTCTGCTTGCGTAATATTCTTGTCGGTTGCTATTAAGAATCTAATTCCAGATTGAAGAATATTATTAAAACAAAAATTAATTTTCTTGTGATTATTATTTAAAATTTGTCTTTTTAAAGTCGCCTTATTATCTACTAGATTCCAATATTCCATTATTAAAAGCCACCTTTTTAAATTATTATTTTATATTACTTTAATCTTATCTGCATCGATAAAAATTTTGGTAATAAAACACAATATAGATAATACACTCCTATTACAAATGAAATTGCTAAACCTAGCTCTCTATAAAAAGTTGATTTAGCTTTCTTCTTTAAATCCATTTTAGTTATAAGTTTTGATATTTCCATTTTATTCCTCCTATGATATGTATTATTTTTTATTTTTCTGTAAATCAAAACTTAATTTAGAACAATGCATACGATTATTTTTAATAGTTAAATCTTCATTACAAAATGATTTAGATAATTTGCATTTATTACAATTCAATAATATTTCTTCTTTTGTTGCTTGAAAAGGATTTTTATATCCGTATATTATTACCAATTGTAAAACCTCCTTTTAATTTATATTATTTAAACTTAAACGTTTTTGCACAATATTTAACTATCATATAAACATCCCGTCCAAATTTCAACGCACAGGGTTTTTTCTCAGTTTGTTCAACAATTAATTCAAACACTTTTGCTTTTTGTTCTTTTGTCATATTATTTAACCACATAATAATTTTCTCCTTTAATTTATATTTTTATGTTATTATACTAACTAAATTATTTAAACATAATTTCTAGTTTATTTTTAGCTAAATAAAAATTTGTCCAAACTTCAATTTCCTCAATTGTATTTGATAATATTTTAATTGATTTTCTTTGTTTTCCTGTTAATCCATTTTTATTGAAAAGTTTATTAAACATATTAACACATTCCATTATAATATTTATTAGCATTCATTTCTTCTATTCTATTATTAGCTTTTTCTATAGTAAAATAACAACAACAATCTGCGTACGCCCCAGTCTTTTTATTAATAATATTGTAATTTCCATCTTTGCTACGTTTTGCACAATATATTATTCTTTTTTCATCAATAATTCCACTTGCATCTAGAAACTTTCTTTTCATTTCTTTTAATATATCTAACTTAGCTTCATTGTTTTTTATTTCTTTATCATATTTTGTGAATTTAGTTGAAGGAGTATTGATGTCTGAAATCATTTTTAAAGATTTAAGTATTGATTCTTTTAACTTCACATCTGCATTTTTTATTTCCTTGTTAATTTGATTTAATGATTTACTCATATTAATCACTCTCCGTGGATTTATTTTTATATTTGTTTAATCTCTTTAAATACATTGTAGTCTTAATTTTATTTAATGTCAATACTTATTTATATCTTTTTAGTCTTAATGTGATAAATAAAAAGAAACACCAATCATATATTATAATTAATGTTTACAACTTCCACAATATCCACCTACAGCTTGAAATTTCGTATTTCAAAGAATATAACCTCTCTTGTCCTTTGATGACGCTCTGACACTTATACACTAACATTAAGTTCCCTGCAAGCTTCTCTTTATCTATGGTGATTACTTTATCAATAATAATAGTTGATAAAGTTGAATCTTCATTTTCTATGCGAAAGCGTATAGGTTTTAAATTTCCTTTTTTATCAGACCAAAACAACATCTCAATTTCTTTAGCTAAAACTTTCATATATTCACCTACCTTTTTAAATATGAACATCTGTTCTTATAATTATACCTTATTTTCTTATTGTTGGGTAGTAGGTTTATAAATATTAATTTTAGTAATAATAACCATAAAATGTTAGCTTTAATGACTTTTAACATCTTAGATAAAATTAAGTACATAAGAAATTAATCTCATGTACTTAATTTTTAATACCATCTTACATCCCAATAAATCGTTCTATCTGTGTCATTCCCTCTAAGATATGCCCATCCAATATATAAATTGCCAGTATTATCATCATCAAAAACTGAATATCCATTTTCTCTTGAACAAAGATTCTCATCAGCTAAGATTATCTTTCTTGCATCCTCATATGAATTACAATCTAAAAACATTTCGTAAAGTTCATTAATTGCTTTTATTACTGCCTTATTATAATCATAAGGAACTGAATTAAAATCTACAAATTTAGGTTTATTATTAACAACTTCATTATAATAATTATCTCTTTCTAAATCATACCAATCAACTTTTTCAAATTTAAGATTAGTTAAATTTTTTAAATTTATTTTATAATCTTCTTCAGTTAATTTTTCAATATCATCTTCAACAGATTCTAAAATAAATTTTAATCCTTTAATATCCTCACCTTCTACATAAAAATCAACAACTCCATTTAATTTATCCTTACAACCATCCACATAACACATCATGCCCTCTATTGATTCATCTAATGTGTGAAGTTCAAAGTTATGCTCATCTGAATGCTCTTTGCATATATAGCCCCAAGCACCTTTAATATCTTTTATTTCTATTACGTCAGTAATTTTACTTATGTCAATTATCTCGCCATTAATCTTCTCAATTGTAAACTCATCAAATATTATACCTTTATATTCTATTTTCATTATTTGAGAACGCCCCTCTTATTTTAAATTTTTATCATAGTTTTTTAATATTTTTAAATCTCCTCCAAAAGTATCCATAATAGTTTTTTCATCATAATTAGCTTTATTTTCAATTTCATCAATATAAAAATGCACCATATACTCAATACTTGTTTTATCCATTTCAATTTCTTGCTGTAAATCATCTTTAATTAATTATTATCCTTATCTTGATATATTTCGTAACCATAATCCTTATTCCAAGCATCTAAGACCTCTCCAACTTTTTTATTATCCATAATATCTTTTAATAAAATCTTTTTCATAATAACACTCTCCTTATTATTTTTTATTTAAATTTTCTTTGTATCTTATGTATTTATTATAATCTATACAATCGTATTTGTCAATAATTTTATATTATTTTATTAAGTATTAATCTTCTATTTTTGTATAAAATTCAGCACTCGCCCCACACTTAGGACAACTTAAATTTGAAACAATTCCTTCGCCCTCTATTCCATAATCTTCAAATGAAAAATCTCCATCCCAAATCAATTCAGTTTCTTTACAAAACCAACAATATGTTTTTCTCTCTTCTTTACGTTTATTCATTTTATATCTCTCCTTTTTTATATTTTATAAATCTATGTATGAACTAAATAAATCTTTAAAAATTTCTTCTAACATTGGTAAAACAATTCCTCTTCCTGCTCTTTCATATAATTTAGTATTAGATAGTTCTCCTTCGTCTTTTGATTTATAAAAGTCTCTATCCGAAAATCCTTGTAATCTCCAATATTCCAAAGGTATTAATTTTCTAACAGCATATCCATCATCTACTTGAACTAATATCTTTTTAGCATCTTTCCAATCTCTTGCAGATAATGTAGGTGATATGCCATTTATTCCGTAGATCCTAGCATTTTGAGAATATGTACAATCTGTATGTGCCACTTCTAAAATATTATTATATGACCCACTTTGTGTTTTATAAAATTTATCAGTAAATTCGAATGATTTATTAACATAATATTTTTTATTAATATTTGGTTCTAGTTCTAATATGTCCTTCATTATTGATGTTTTATTATTAGTTGTTGGGAGTTTAAATTGATTATTATCATATTCTTTTAATATTGAAATCATAATAACTCTCTCCCTATTTTGTGCTACTCCATAATCTCGACCATTTAAAACTTTCCAATAATTGTTATATCCCATTTCTTCTAATTCTAATATCCATTTTTCAAAATTAGGCATATGCTTTTTACCTGTTAAATTTTTTACATTTTCCATCATAAGATATTTAGGTTTTATGTAATTAATTATTCTTCTACATTCCCATAGCAATGATGATTGAGTTTCACTTCCTTCTTCTAGCCCCTTTTGACTGCCTGCTATGCTTATATTTTTACATGGAAAAGAATATGTAAAAAAATCAAATGGAGGAAGTTTTTTTTCATCAATTAATCTTATATCTCCAAAATTTCTATTTTTGATATGTGCTTTATATAGTTTTTTTATATCTTTATCTGCTTTTGGAATTTCATATTTCCCCGTAGAAAAATTATATCCTATATTTTTTATTTTAAACTCTTCTAACATTGTCTCTTTACTTGGATATTCAATTTCTAAATTCTCATTATGTATAGCGTCATATGACAGTAGAGCATATCTATCTACCTCTGAGATTCCTACCGATTCATAATTAACACCTATATTTCTTAAAGCCATACGTTGGCTACCTACCCCAGAAAACGATTCAAATATTATTAATTTTTTCAAACAAATACCTCCTATAATTTATTTTTTATATTATTTTATTGCTATGTATCCTTCAAAGTTCATCCATCTCCAAAATACATCTATCTTTCTAAATCCTGATTGTTTTAATAAATCTATATTCCAATTTGATGTTACTGGAACTAAAACTCCCTCTAAAGCCATTCGCTTTCTTTCTATTTGCTCTTTTGTGTATCCGTTAACTTCTTTAGAATCTAAATATGTATCAATCATAAGTTCATTAATTTCATTACAATTGCCTAAAACTTTTTCAACCATTATAAAAGCTCCACCATCTGCTAAATTATCATATATATTTTGTATTATATTTTGTCTGTATTCTATAGGTGTAAATTGTATTGTTAAAACTGATGTTATTAAATTATAGATGTCTACAGGAAAATCTTTTCTCAGATCTATGTTTTTAATATCAACTAATCCATTATTTATATATCCTTTAAATCTTTTCCTAGCTTCTGTTAACATTGCTTCAGATACATCAATTCCTAAAAAATCACCATATGCTCCATATTTTTTAACAAATCTTTCTAATGATAATCCATTAGAACATCCTATATCTAATATATTCGCACCATGTACTCTCCTTTTGTTTTTATCTAATACTTTACACCCTAGATTAAATACTGAATCTCTCATAATGTCATATTGAGGTATAGATCTTTCAAGCATATTCTCAAAACAATCCGTAACCTCTTGATTAAATTCCCATTTATCTAATAATACTTCATCTTTCATTTTATTTAGTCTCCTTTTATTATTTATTTTTATATTATTATAGTAATAAGATGATAAACTTTATATTTTATTGAAATGTAAATTTAGTACACGAGAATTTAATCTAATATATTAAATTTCAATACTTATATATTTTTATATAGCTTTATATTATTGTATCTTTATGTATTAAAATAAATCACATTTATCAGCTTTAAACCCTTCAACATATTCATTCCATTGTTCTTTTGTAATTTCTAACTTTTCCATTAAATGCTTTTTACAATAAAATTTACTGGTGTTTCTCCCTAAGAATTTCATATTCATAGCAAGGACTTCTTTAGACCTAATTCTTTTATTACAATCCTCACAAATATGACTAAAATATTTTTCTGCAACGTTAATATCTAATCCATTTTCATTAGCAAATTCTTTTATAACTTCCTTTGTTGGTTCACTTCTTAATAAAGTGCCATTCCATGATTTTAATTTATATTCTTCTTTTGTACAATTCATTATCAAAGCTTTATTATTTTTTACGAAATCTTCCTCTAAAATATTTTGCCATCTATTATACATTTTAGGATACCAATATTTATCTAATACCCATGTTGATTTGGTATAAAAAGGACATGCTATAGAGCACCCAACCCGAGTATAACCCTTTTTATATTTTGAATTAACACTAATATTCCTCCATAATATATAAAGCCATATTTCCTCTTCCGTCCATTTTCTAATAGGTAAAATACCTTGCCAACCCTCTATCCATTCTATATGTTTCCATTCATCTCCATACCCAGACCTTGCATTGCTTTCTTGATTTCTCATTCCCATAAAAAATAAATATTTATGCTCACTATCTAATATATCTGTGGCATTTTCTTTAAATAATCTGCAACAAACCCTTGCAAATCTTGTAGGTACAAAGTTTGTTCTTTTTTGCCATTGATAAAATCCCTCTTGTGGATTTATAGTTCTAACATTATCTAATGTTTTTATATGTAAATAAGTATCCGAACAATCTAAAGAGGTATTACTAAATAATGCTTCTATATTTGGAGCTACTTTTCTTGCTAAATGCATAGTAACACTACTATCTTTCCCTCCTGAAGTTAGTATTTTAGGTATTAATAGGTTATATTTTAACATTGATTCTTTTATTAATGTTAAAGATTCATTTTCAATTATACTTAAATGTTCCATATTTCTAATAACTGTTTCACCCCATGATTCAATTTCAAAAGGCTTATTTTCATAAACAGTTTTTACAGATAATTTTAAATCGTCATCTATAAGTAATCTAATTATTTTATGTATATTTCCCTGTTTGTCATAAGCTTTTATAATTGCAGTATCTAACCAATAATATCCCTCTGTTAAATTATATTTTTCTATATCTATTCCATTATCCTTTAAAAATGTTAAGTATTCATTATATATCAAATTCAATACATTCACCTTATCTAATCTTCTTAGCGATTAAATAAGGAAAATACAACTAATTTCCAATAGCAAGACTTTTACATGAATAGCATACGCACATTCATCTCACCGCAAATGGTATGTATTTTTATGTCTCTCACCAGTCTTTATACGGTATCCTTTTACGATTAAGGAGTGTAAATCTTTTAATAAGCCTATTTCAACACCGTATTCAACAACCTACTCTAGTAGGTTTGAACATATTGAATTTTATTTTGCTTGCTCATTTCTATCTCTAACATTGAAAATATCCAAAAATATTTATCTGTTCTACGTTCAAATCCTTTTATTAGCTTTGGATTATGTCTATTCTTTTTTAATTCCTTGTTGAACGAATCTATTACAGTTAGCCCTTGCTCTATATAATAAATTATATTCAAACAATTATTACTATTAAGTTTTGCTATATAATTTCTAACTACCAAATTATCACCTCCTTTATATTATTACATTTATAATAAATCATGCTACTTTTTTAGCTTTTATATTATCTTGCATACATTTTATTGTATTATCAATATGATTCTGTATCATCCCTACATACTCTGTATCAAGGTTTCTATACATAAATGATATACAACCTGACTCGGTGTCTTTAGTCTCACAAACATCAAATGATACTATATAAGCTATTTTTGTAAGCTTTATCCTATTTAATTCTTCTAAATTTGTGCCACTATAAAAACTATGAATTTCTCCATTGGTATCAACTATTAAAAATGATTGCTCTTCCATTTCAGAACATTGCACATTATTTTTAATAGATTCTTTTGCATATTGTTTACACCATGTTAATCTATTTTTAAGTTCTTTCATTATTAAAGTTTTTTCTTTTTTACTAACTCTAATTGATTGTAAAAATTGTGTACAAAATATTTGTTTATCTACTCCTTTATTTATGTAATCTAAGTGTATTTGATTAAATCCCTCATTAGTTGGAGTTAAATTTGTTAATATAGTAAATTCATTTCTTGTCATTTTACTAACCACCCTTTTTAAATATTTTATTTCTCAATATCATTATATACTAAATGATGATAAAATGATACACTTATTTTATATTATTTCATTCTCAATTAGAATTATTGCTTAAAAATAGTTTAACTCACCAAAATTACTCTAATTGATAATGTGGTTATTGCTACGTTTCTGCCTCCAAAATACTCAATAAAAAGAAGGTTTTATATGGTTATTGTCTAAAAAGAATAGTTTTTATACTATTCTCAATTACTTATTACATCTTATCTATTTCAACAACATTAAATCCTTCATCAATGGCTTTCTTAATTAATTCATCTGAATCAATATGCATACAATATACGTTTACTCTTTTATCTTTTGGAATAGTCTTACATAACTTTCTTAGTGATGTGTGGACATTACCTTCATAGTCTGCTAAGCAAGTATCTTGATAAAACTCATCTATCTTGTATTCACTTATAACGCCTGAAATATTACTACAATCTCCACTATACCAAATTAGCTTTTCTTCTAGATATATTAAATATCCATAACAATTTAATGTTTTGATATGCTCTACTTTAACTGGATATATACCATTTACTCCTGCTGATGATATAAGATTATTATAGGATAATTCATAACAGTGATAGTCTGTTCCTTCAGTATGTCCTTGAAGTTTTAATAGTTCATATAAATCTTCAGTAGGAAAATACACGTTAACAACTATTTTTTTCATATAATAGCAATAATATATTAAACTACTTAAACTTCCTACATGGTCTGAATCTAAATGTGTAATTAATATATCCACTCTCTTGATATTGTCTAATATACCTTTACTTATGATTTTCTCAAAAATACTCTCTCCGCAGTCTATAAGAAATAACTCGTCATTGTTTTTTATGTAAGCTGAATTATTTCCCTCTTTTATATTGAACGCTGAACCTCTACCAATAAATTTTAATAACATATGTATCATTCTCCTTTTATTTGTATTATTTTTATCTTTATAATTTTACAATAGATTTGCTATTTCATATCCAATATTTGCAATCGCCATCGAATTTATTTTTGTAGGTTCTCTTTTTTCTAACTCTTTTATTGATAATTCATATTCTAATAATCTTCCTTTTATTAAATTTTTCACTCTGTATAATTCGTTAGACAATTTAACATTGTTATCTTGAAAATGTTGTCTACTTCTTATAATATCATGCTTATTTGTGTCTTTGTAAAACTTGTTGTTAGACTCGATTTTAGTTCTAAGTTTACTTAAAGAATATTCTAAAAATTGTTCTTTTGTTATCACCTCTTTTTCTATTGAATCTGGAGCTTCGATTTCTAATTCCTTAATTATATCCTCTTCTTTGTAACCGTCTTTTATCAATGACAGTATAATATTTTGATTTAAAAATCCATCTTCAATTCGCTTTATTAAATCGTTTCTTAAATTCATAATAACTCTCCTTAATTTATATTATTTTTTGTAATATTAACCTTTATAGTTTTCTAAATAGAAATCTTAATTCATTCAGTTATAATAATTACACTTTGACATTATATTTTCCATTAAGGAAAGACTAGATTTTAATTCCATTGTAAAAATCTTATTATCATAGTCTACCATTTTAAATATCTTATCTATAGACATACCATTTTTCAATAAATCTAAATAATGTAAAATATTAGAACTTGATGATTCTCTAAATAAATTACTTATAATATCTCTATTTATATTTAAATCTTGAGCTACCATTGTAATATGATATTCTTTATTATAACCATTGGTATGTTGAACTATAAATCCTATGTTTTTATGTATTCCTGCATATAATAATTTCAATTAAACCACATCCTTTTATTTTTTATTATTTTATAATTCTACTAACACAGATTTAAATCTATTTTGATAATCAATATATAAAGAAGTATTCTCTGGAGCATCCACTATTGATTCATCTATCCAAATAGGAAAACATTCTGCTATTAAATAATTAATATAGTTTTTAATATTTCCATGTTCAGATAATATCTCTTCTGTATTTTCTAATAAATCACCTTTAAAATCTTTTTCCCATTGTCTGCATATTTGTAATAAATTTTTATTCATATTATTGTACCTCCTGTTATTTCTTTTCTTAAAACTTCTAAAGTTCCATCCATAGCGATTTTAGAAGAAAAACATATTCTGTCTTTATCATAATCCTCCTTTATTTCCTTTTGTTGATTGTTAATTAACTTCATTAAATCACTAACTTTAATATATTTATCCATTAATAAAACCTCCTAAATATTTATGTATTATTTAATTTGTTAACTTATTCTACCATATTAATTTAACAATGTAAAGAACTTTTTATATTTTTATATTCTCTTAATATTATTGTATGTAATAATCTAAAAAATAGTACCAAATACAACAATTGTATATTATTCTTATCAAAACTCTGTTATATCAATTCTTAGCTATTGTATTTTTATTATCTAATAGTATAAAGGCAATGTGGTAAAAATCTATTAGAAGTCAATCTGCGAGGGTAAAATATTGAATACAATACAATGAAAGAAGGACTTTAAGTGGATAAATTTCAATAAAATAAAAAAGAGCTATATTCAGCTCTTAACTATTTTCAATTATTATTTTTCAATTACATTCCTATAATATTCGTCTAATGTATAATCATTTTCTTCATCATGCCACTCCAACCATTCATTTTCTTCAGTATCGAAATATTCAAGAACTGTAGAATTACAATAATCGGGTTTGATTTTATTTTGATACTGAAACATATCATAATTAGCTAAAACGTCAAATATTTTCTTTGCTTCCTCAATCGACTTTACCTCTACTATAAATGGAGTACATGGTATCTGTGGAAAATGACTTACTCTTAATTTCATATATAATTACCACCTTTAATTAGATTATTAGTTTAATATTATGGAATGGTGCTTGTCAAGTACAAAACACCCTAGAAAACTTTATCTTATATCTTATTTTATAACATACAATCTGCTAGAGCTACCGAATCTCTACATATAACTCCATTACAATTTTGATACACTGGCATACTATCTACCCAAACTACTAATGTATTTGTTTCTGAGTTATAAGTTATTTTTTTACCTCTATTTATTTCAACTTCTATTTTATAAAATTCATGTATAAATCCAAATTTTTCATTTGCTACTTTTTCTCCGTCTGCTAAAATAGTTTTTGCTAATTGCACTGTAACGACATCAATTTTATCTATTTCTTGTCCCCATATACATTCAGCATTTCCACCTTTTAAATACTCTGGAGTTTTTGGTGATTGACCTTTTCCTATAAATCTTACGTAAGTTGTTTTCATTTTACATATCCCCTTTATAATTAAATTATTGAATTTTTAATATATGTTTGACTTCTTAATTTATTCTAACACATTTTTTATTAAAATTCAATATATATTTTATATTTTTATAATCTTAATATAATTCTAAAAAAGTTGGACTAAGGCGTTCCCATTTGTTCATTAATAAATTAGTATTTTTATCATCATGAGTTTCTATAAAATTAAACATATCCGCAACACCTGAAAATTTTAAATTTAACACTTTCTTTGCATATTTGAATAAATTATTATTAACTGCTTTTGGAGTCATTCTTAAATATCTGTAAACTTTCTTATCAGTTATTTTCATTAATAAAACACCACCTTTTAATTTTATGTAATTCTTTATACTGCTAAGTTGAATTTAACATTCTCTACTTCATCCATTAAATTCTCTTCACTAAATTCATCTTCATATTTTTTATTACATTCTTTTATAACTAATTTTGCCTGAGTTTCATTTATTGCATATTCTGCACCATAGTTTCTGTTTAAAAAGTTTACTAATTTAGTAGCTGATAAAGTTGTTATTTTCATTTTTACCACTCCTTTTAATTTATGTAGCTGATTTGTTTTGTTTGATTACCTTATATATAGAATACCACACTAATTTGGTAAAAGCAACATATATTTTAAATTATTTTAGTCTTAATGTTATTTAATTGAATTTGTTTGTTTTTTTATCTCTTATAATAATAGTATATTCAATAATCAATAAAATGTTCCTATCATGATAAATATATTTATATTATCATGATAACTTGTTTGCAGACCATTTAAGCTACTTTAAATATCCTACATGTAATTATAGGCAGTATATTATAATAATCTAACAGGACTCAATCTGAAGCTATAAAACAATAAATTACAATTTTTATTGTTTTATAGAATAAGTAAAAAGAAGCATCTCTGCTCCTCTAATTATTTTCAAATTTAAAAATTACTTCTCTCAGCATATTAGTATAATATGTTTTTCCTTCATAAACGTAACTATCGTTCAACTTTTTAGTTTTGTATTCCTTGCCCCAAACATTCACATTTAGAGTGTTAGTATTTATTTTTAGGACTTCAAATTCATTAAATATTGGAGGGTCTATTTTTTCAGTATTTTTATCTACTGGAGTTACATCCACGCAACCTGCACTTACCAATATTTTAACTGTTGGATTATTATATAACAATTTAATAGCTTTTAAGGTTTCTTTAATATCTGAAATTGTTATTAAGTTTTCTTCATTTCTATCATCCTCTTCGCTTCTTCTAATTATATATCCATTACTAGTTTGAATAACTTTTTTCATAATATAAACATCCCCTTTTTAATATGTATCTTATACTATTTATTATACACTTAATTCTTGAAAAAGATATATATTCTTTTATATTATTATGTTAACAATTTATGAACACAATTTTATATTACTTTTAATTATCTGCTCCTTTAGTTATAATAATTTATTTTATTATTGTCTTTATCAAACATTATAGAAATAAAATATGGTGTACATATTACCTCTTCATTAATATCTGATTGAATTGAAGTCAATAAACTAAAGTGACATGTATAATTTGGGAGAGTTTGATGTAGTAGAGGAAGAGTCAATATTGCTAGAAATGTTAACGTTACTAGGAGTTTAAGAATATTAGATTTAATTGTTGTTGATAAGTTCATTATTAAGTTTTTCATTTATATAGCCACCTTTTTTAAATTTATTTTATTTGATTCTTTTATATTTAATTCTTTTAACATTGTAATAGGTGAAATAATAACAGATAAATCTTTATATACATTTGCACATTTATTTATAAACTTTGTTGTGTCTTCCCAGTCATTAATTTTATCAACTTTAAAAGATAATCTATAAGTTTTACCGTCAAAATTTAAAGCACTCCCTATTTTTGATTGTTTAAAGTTTTTACGGAATAATTCTAATTCAATCATATTTTCTGATATTGCTGTCACAATTAGATAGTTTATTTCTACTTTATATTTTCTCTTATTATTTGCGTTTACAAAACTTGAAGTATTCATTTTATTACCACCCTTTTTATATTATTGTTGTTAAATTTTCTTATTGATTTTTATATTTATTTATTTTGATTAGATAAATATTTGTTTGTGATTTCCATTTCTCTTTTGTAGGAGTTCATTAGGTAAAATAATTTAGTTAAAATAGATTTCATAAGATTACCTCCTGTTTTATTAATTGGATAAGAGGCTTTTAAACCTCTTTATTACCTAAATACATTTTCAAAATTTAAATCTTTTCCATGCCCTAAATTTACAGCATCTTCTAATAAACAATACAATTTTCTTTCTAAGTTACTGTCGCTTGGATGTACATCCATTAAATATCTAAAAGCTTTTTGACTACTACCATCGTAAATGTATTCTTTCTCCATATAGTTTTTAGCTTCTTGAATAGTTCTTTTACCATTTAAAACTTTCTTTACTATTTTACTATAATTATTATTCCATTGACTAAATAATTTACCATTAGCATCTTGCATTAATTTAACCACCTTAAATTTATTATTGAATGTTTAGTATGTATTTCCTAACAAGTTCATTGTATCATACTAATTTAATATTGTAAAGCTTTATATTATTATATTCTTAATTAACTTATTGGTGCTAAATACTTACTATTTGAAAAATTCAATATTCCTGTTATTTAGTTAATACTTACTATTTCATAATTTCCATCAAAATCAATTTTCAAACTAAAATTCCTTTAAATTGCCTAAAAATACCCTTCATGTCCTTTGGCTATATTGCTACGTTTATGTGACATTTCACCCTCCAAATTTAATTACTTACTATTTTATATTATTTTATGGAGGGTAAAAATAACTAAATTTTCAGATTCTCATTTTTGATGCGTGTGTAAAAATTCTTAATTTGAGCTTAAATATACCCTATATATACATTACAATTAAATTTATATACAAAACAATTACATTTTAAACCTCTATAAAAACTACAATAACAATATTTGCTCCGCAAAAGCAACTTTCTCAACTTTTGGAATTTTCCTCTTTATAGGCTCTAAAACTTCTTCATTAGTAAAATTAGGTATCATTCTCTTTGTCATCTTATTATATGTATCAAAATCTTGTCTTTCTATAAGTTTCTTAAAATCACCTAAATCAATACCATATGCATAATTAATATAATCTTTCTCCAACACATACATATTAGCACTACTTTGAGCAACTGCTTCGAATCCTTTACTTTTTATTCGTTTTAGAATATTATCCCTGTCTGCTTGTTTGTTTGCATTATCATACGTATCAGGTAATATGTAATAGTTATAATATAAATACTCTATTCTCTGCAATAGATTAACTCTATATTTATAGTTAGGATTAACAGATTCATATTTATCATCTTTTTCATTATACTTTTTAATAAATTCCTTTCCATTTGGTTCATATGTAATAAATTCTTTCTCAGCTAATTTCATTATGTATTTCTTTATAGTTTTTCTAGTAGAACCAAAATAATCCCCAATTGTATCTAATTTTGGGAATGCATACTCTAATATTTGATATGTATAAGCTTTCTCACCTATCTTTGGTTTAAGAGGTAGATAATATCTAAATCGTAGTATAAGACATAGTAGGATAGAGAATTCCATAGGTTCTAACATAACTATACAATGTTTAATATAATCAATTGGAACTGCCTTATAACCTATCCCAATAGTATCATTTAAAGTTATGTCATACATTTCATTACCATATATAATTACTATTGATAAGATATCATTAACACCTATATCTTTAGTAAAACTCTTCATTCCCTTAATGCTTATCATTTCATGCTTATGTAATAATTTTAATGCTTTGTTTATTTTATCTTTTGATACTCTCATATTGTCTTGTATTTGTCCTATTGTAGTTTTCATATATTCCCTATTGTGACTATAAGCTATTAAATAAAATAGCAGATAACAACCATCCCCTCCAATGAGTTTTAAATCATTTTGAATAAATCTATTATGTATTTTTATAAACTGTTTATAGTTTAATGCTCCATCATATACCTCATTAGTTCTATAGTCTAAAACTCCATTACGTTCCTTAAAATCATATTTACCTCTTATTCTTTTTAAATCATTACTTTTAGTACTTCCTTCATTCATTCATATTCCGTCCTTTCATTAATTATATTATTATTTTGTTTCTTTAAACTTTACCAGTATTTCAAATAATTCTTTAGTTTTCTTATATTTATAAATTGTAGCTCCTTGCACCTCTTTAATAAAACTTGCTATTATATTACTCTTTGATAAAAAATTTACCTCATTCAAATCTGTAGTTCCATACTCAGAATACTCCTTGAACATTTGAATTTTATTATTTATCATAATCATTCAATCCCCTTTTATGTATGATTTCAGCTATTAAACTTATCTTTAGTTTAATTACATTGTTGTGTATTATTATAGGCTTACACACTCAATTGACATCAACTCCTTTCATTGTTAGTAGTTATTTATTTAACTCATTAGATTTCATTGCATAATAAATTCTTTGTATATCTTCTTTTGATATTCCTATTTCTCCATTATGTTTTCCATTATAGTCATAAGTATATATTTTATAATTTTCACTCCTGCAATACACAACTTGGATATCTTCATTGTTTAAAATTACCTTTTGGCTCATTTTATATCAACTCCTTTTAATTATTTATTCCATAATTCATCCATAAAATCTAGATAATTTCTTAACTCGTCTTCTTTCATTAAATCAATATCAGCAAATTCCATTCCAAACTCATTCTCGCTTTCTTTTATAAATTCTCTATAAGTTTGTGTGTTTTCTGTATTACCTTCTATATCACAAATTCTCTTATCTAATATATCTTTCAATATTGTTTCATGTATCATTATTATTCCTCCTCATAATCTATTCTAGGTAAAACAAATCCATGTTGTTCTGCATAATTAGTTTTATAGTCACTAATCCAGCTACAATCACCAATTTTTAATCTCCATATAGCCATTTTGCCCATATTAAAATCATTCATATCATTAAAGACTAACATCAAATCATGTCTGCCTCCTGTGGTTGTTAATTGAATTGCAGAATTCCATAATAATTCTTGTGATATATCTTTATTAACAATATTCTCATCTTTCAAACTTCCTGTAATTCCTTTAATCCATTGTTGCAAATCTCCACCAGTTCCAAACATTACAATTCCTTCTATATTATCAAATTCAATATCACTAAATTTCTTATTTAATATTTCCATATTGTCCTCCTTTAAATTATTTGTATTTTACTCTTTGATTGTATCATAAATATTTCCTTATTACAATAACATATTTAAAATTTATATTATTATATTAACATTCATATAGAATCAAAAAATTCTTGCTCTGTTAATCCTTTTTTATGTCCTAATGGATACTCTTCTTTAGGAAACTCTATATCTTGCATGTCTAATTGATTTAATATTGTATTCTTTAAGTAACACAAATAACCTGCTAATAATTCATTGTCATGAGGCACAAGTGATAATGCTTTTTTTAGCATCTCAATATCATCACCTCTTGTTAGAAATTTAATTTCAAGGTCGTGATATAAATTTTTCATCTAATAATCTCCTTTATATTTATTACAATATAATCCACATAATATTAATTGTTCATTAATAGATTCTTGAGTATCTTCTTTCGTGTCATATATAGTTGATTGGTGCTCATTTAATAATAAATCTAATATGTAAAATTTATTATCTATTGTTATTACACAAAGTTGAGTATTAATTTTATTCCCTCCTACATGCTTATTTGTGATTAAAGATAAAGTATACGGAAGTGTATTTTATCTTTTTATTTTTTTAATAATTTGTAATTCCTTTTCTTCGCCACTCTCAATTAATATCCCTTCTACTATATCTTTTTCATTTACAGATAATCTTAATGTTTTACATTCATCCCATTTCAATCTATTATAAAGAGATATCAAATCTTCACAACCTTCTATATTAGCTTTTAATATATTTGTTTCATTTGCACTTAATTTCATTTTTATCACTCCTATTAATTTATATTTTTATATTATGTATTTGTTTCTCTATACTTAGTATTATATGCTTATTTTTAAATCTTGTCAATACAATAATATAAAATAATTAAATATATTTTACCAGCCTAGAACCCTACATATAATAGTAATATAAATTAAAGCTCTCTCACGTCTTAGAATAGACGTTTAAAATTCTATATGTATAATTGCATTGGTTATATGCTTATCGTTTAATATAGGTCAACTGGTGACGTTGATTTATTAAATTATAGGAGTAAATGAAACTTTAGTTTTATGTGATTATTAAAGAAATAAAAAAGAGCTTTTCAGCTCCTATATAATTTATAGCATTTCATTAATCAGCATTTATAAAAAATTCTTCAGTTGGTATAATATATATATTTCCTAATACTGTATTAACTTCTATTTTATTTTCTATTAAATATCCTTCAAAATATTTGTCATAATTATTATTTAAAAATATTTTTATATCATCAATATATTTGCAGTTTATAATTTTTTCTCTTTTTTTATTATTAGTTCCATATGGTTTTTTTAAAAATGATTTTATAGTACTTTTTACTTGTTTTATAGTTTTATTTATTTCTTTTGTTTTTAGCTCATCAATTTTATTATATATTTCTTTATCCTCTAAATCAATTATATCTAATATCATTATTTGCGTATAAGCATATTCTCTTTTTAATGATTCCATTGCATGTGATTCTGACATAACATATTCTCTTACTAATATCTCACCAGTTGGAACTATTTTAAATTTAATACTTATTTTATTCATATTATAAACATCTCCTATAAATTTATTATGTATTTGTTCCATGAGTTAATATTACCATAGTTTTTATATTATTACAATAGATATTTAAAATAAATTTATATTATTATAATTATAAGCGTGTTTTATTAATATAGTGCCTTATAAGCTTCTGTATTCAATTATAATACTTGAGTGATTAATTGTATATGTATGAGGCTTAAAGTCCTTTATAAGTGATATTATTGCTATACTTTTGTATTATTTATGGTTTTAATAATGTTTATGCAAATAAATAAAGAGGAAACTTCTCAGTTCCTCCAATTAATTATATATTATTTTAATAATAAGTGTGTTTAATATCATTACAGGCTTTATATAATCCATGTATTAAACTAGGATTTTTATTAATTGATTCCATAGTCAAGTCTAATGAATTTAAAGTGTCCTCTACATCGTAAGTATAACCGTATTCGTGATTTGCTAATTCGTAATAAAACATATCGTATATAAAATTATCGCCAGTTATATCGGATGCAATATAGTTGTTAAATTCCTTTTCATGTCTATCTGTCATCTCTGTTAAATGTTTTTGGTCTGATTTTTTATAATATCCTCCACCTCCTAGACTATATATTTTATCTGTGTCGGTAACTTTTAATCCTAATTTCTCCATTCCTTCTTTAAATTGTTCATTACTAAATGCAAACATCATAGGGAAATTGTTAAACTCTTTACTTTGTTTATCTTTTAAAGTTTTATATAAATTCATTTTATATTCCTTCTTTCTTTATATTGTTTTTAATTAGATTTTATTGTTAGGTTTTTATATGATTATAAAAATTGCCTTTTTATAAAGGCTTTTACCTCAGAAACTCCCCAAATTTCTTTTTCCCAATCCATTATATTTTTACTTAGTGAAACATCTACAAGGTTAAATTCTACTGTAATACCTTTCTTTATAAAATTATCAAGATATCCACCATGATAATAAGTTTCAATAATATATAGATTATTTTTCTTATCTTCAATAAATATACTATTGTTAGTTTCAACAAATATTATCTTTAATTCCTTATTTTCAAGTTCTGATATTATATTTTTAAAATTCAAAATAATTTTATTACTCATTATTAATACACATCCTTTTATATTATTATTAGTATTTTGAAATTAGATTTTTATTTAAATAATTTTGATGAATCAAAAGATACTGTTTCACCCTTTTCGTTGTCTCTTCCTGCTGACCAATGAAATGCACTTCTTGAAATTCCACTTAAATATTCTTTCCTACCTAATATTTCTAAAGCTTTTTTCTGTGATATTTTTTCGCCATTCATCTCATATACTGTTTTTATTGTTGCTCTTTCAATTTGGTTCATATCCTCGTCTTTAAATCCATTCTCTTTTAATACTTTCTTATCTTCACTTGTTAATTTCATCTTAATACACCCCTTATAATTTATATTGTTTTCTTTAACAAATATGTAATTTGCTTTTGTTTCTTTACTATAAATACAATTATAGTCTTTATTTACAGTAAAGTCAATAGTTATTTTAAATTATTTTAGTCTTAATGTATTATTTATTAATCATTAATTTTTCATATTGTAAAATTTGTTCATAAGTTAGCCATTCAGGTTTTTTATCATCTGAAAAACTATTGTATATTTTTTTCATTTCATTAATTTGTTCTTGTTCGTTCCCTGCCCATAAATGTTTTTCATTTCTGTTTCCATTTCCTAAATAATATTCACAATCCATTTTTAACCTACTAAGCATCTGATAATTAAATTTTTCTTCTTGAGTTGGTTGTTCTTCTCTTTTTATAAAATGTATTTCTAAGTTATTTTTAATAGGACAATCTGCTTCACCATCAAAATCATTACTACAACTATATAATTCTGGATTATCGCTTCCAAGTGTTATATCTTTCCATAAGCTTCCTGTATCTATACATTTGTAAACTGGTCTGCTCCAATCGTCAATCCCTAAAAATTCCATTGTTCTAATATTATTATTCATAATAAAACCCTCCATAAATTTATTATTATAATTCTTTATTATCAAAACTTTCTAACAATTTATTCTCAGTAGTTTTTTTTGTCAATAATTTTAATAAATCTTGATTCGCCTCATCCAAACTATTATAATTATTTAAAACTTTACAAACTTGATATTTATTATCCGTAACTTTATTTATTATATATGCAGTTCTGTGCTTCTTATTTAACATCTTATAACCTCCTAGTATTTCTATGAACAGTATATCATTTTTAAAAGAAAGTTGTAAGTTTATTTAATATGTATTTATACAACTTTCTTTTATATTATTTTCTTTATACTATACTATTGCTAATGATTTATTTATTGCTATTGAAACACCTTCTTGATTCATTTCTGTTTTAATATATTGTGCTAATATTACAAAGTTGTTTATATCATTCTCTTGTACTGTGTCGAGTGTAACACTTACTATTGTTATGTTATCATATACAACCTTTTTCATATCTTCACTGTACCATGAACCTTGTGTAGCTTCAAACTGTACTTTGTTTGAGTTGTATAAGTTTTGAATGTAGTTCATTGAATAGTTTATATATTTTGTGTTGTCTGTTTGTGCATCTGTATCTACTGTTGAAGGTATGTATATTGCTAAAGTGTTTGATTTTTCATTTAATATTATTAGGTCGTTTCCTTGAATGTTTGAATATACTTTGTTATTAATTTTAGTAGCTCCACCATTTTCTATTGCTCCTAGTTCTAAGTTTTTTACCTCTTTGTTATTACTAAGGAAAAAGTTGAAGTTGAATTTTTTACTATTAATGTTTGTCATTTTTATAACCACCTTTTATTTATTTGTTTTTGTGTAACTCCTTAAATACATTATACACCCTAGAATTTATAATGTCAAACATTTTATATCATTTTAGTCTTATTATTTTTTTATAATATAAAATGTTGTTAAAAGGTGGTTTTATATGATTATTAAAATATAATTAGGCAGGAACTTTATTTTTTATATCATCTATTTTGATTTTACTATCTATAAATAGTACCCCACCGTTCTTATTATTAATAATTTCTATTGCTAACATTAAATTATAATTTGCATTTTCAATACCAATTTTACATCCATAGTCAATTATATTACTTTCTTTTATTCCTAGTGACAATAATTGATTTCTTAGTTCTTTTACTGGTGTCTCCCATTCTTTAAAGTGGCATGAGTAGATATAACCCTCTTCAATTTTATCTTGTGCATATGGGTCATTAGGTGCTATTGATTCTGTTTCATGTTCTACTGTACTATTAAATAAATTGTTCTCATCCTCTAAAGTCATTGAAGCATCTTCTTTTAATATGTCAGCTTTATTTAATTGTAATTCTAATTGATAAGCAAAATTTAATGTATTATCTGATTGTTTAGCATACCAATAATTATTTTTATATCCGCCCCAGTGAAAACTATTTGCCTTCATATCTTTTCTAATTTCAATTTCTGGTTTTTCATTGAAGTATATTTCTACACCATTTAATTTTTTGTTTAATACAACTTTAACATTTTGATTATGATTGTTGTTATTTGTAGTTTGTGTAACCTCTGAAGCTTCTATAGTTTCATTAACTATAATAGTGTCTTGAGTTTCTTTCTTAGCTTGTGGAGTAATTGGTGCAGTTCTAGTTGTATGAGATTTCTTGTTAGAAACTTTTACCCATTTTTCTACTTCTGTTATTTCTTCTACTTCTTTTAATACATATATTTTAAAACTTTCTCCAAGTGTTACGGCTCTATCAATACTTTTACAATTATATCTTAGGTGGCTTCCATTTGCTTTACTTTCTTGATATCCTCTTGACTCTCTACCTAATTTTACAACAGAATAATATTTTTCAGTAACTTCTATTACTTTTAAATTTCCTGAACCATTCTGCCAAAATATATCTCCAATATTTAAAGAGTTTTCTCTTTCAACTTCTACTAATTTGATAACATTTTTTACAACCTTTTCTGTAACTTTTTCCATTGTTTCGTTATTTTGTTGTTCCTGTCCTGCTTCTTCTGTTTCTTTTGTTCCGTCTCCACAAGAATTACAACCACTTACAGCTCTTTCAACTCTTAATATAAATACTTTTAATTTCTTAACTGCTTTTGCTTCGTCTTCATTTAATTCTCTTTTAATATATACTGTTTCTCCAGTTGTATAGTTATAATTTTTACAGTCTTTATATGCTTCTTTATATTCCATAGTAGCAATATCAAACATATAAGAAGCTGGAACGTCTGCAAATACTGTAAGACTATTTCCTTTATCAACTAAACATCCATCTTTTTCTATGTGCCATATTGAACCTTTAGAATTACCCATATAAGTTGGGAAGTTTCCTATTACTTGATATTGTGATTCTGTTTGTGTTTCAAATTTAGATGATAATTTTTCTATTAATGCTTTTGCGTTGTTTTCTTCTCCCTCTGTAGCACCTTTTTCCTGAGTCATGTTTTTTAAAGCTTCTATTTTAACTGAGTCATTGTTGCTCATATATTTATAATCTTTATTGTATACTGTTATTTCTCTGTTACTGTTGCTTGCATATTTATCATCAATAACCATTGTATAACCATTCTTAGTAGCGATTCCTGACCAACTGCTCGGAGAAAAATAATCCGTCATACTATCACTTTCATCTGCTTTATATCCAAATATCTCCCAACCTCTGTTTTGTAGTTGTTCGCATAAAACTCTCTTCGCATCCTGTTTAGTATAATAGTTACTCATAATTAATTACCACCTTTTATATTATTTTAGTTTGTTTGATTTCTTTTAATATGTATTTTCTTTCGTTTCCATACATAAAGAATACCATACTTTTTATCTAATGTAAAGATATATTTTAGATTATTTTATTTTTAATGGGATTTATTTTATATAAATTTGTTTTGATATCTCTTATAATAGTATTAACATATATACTTATATGTTACTTGTGGCTCTTGTAGTGTATCTAAATATATTATTAATATAATTAGTGCAAAGAAAAAAGAAGCCTCTCAGCTCCTCTTATAATACTATAGATTTTAAAATTTCTCTTGATATTTCTGAACTTAAATCCCAAAAATTAGATTGCAAAATTTTAAATTCTATTTCATCTGTTTTTATAATTCTTCCTCTACCATTTTTCATCCATAAAGTATCTACCCAATTGTCAGGTTTAAAATTTGTTTTCCCTACTATTCCGGTACATGGATAGAATTGAAATCTTGAATTAGGATTATATATATAAGTTAATTCGTTTTTGTTATTTTTATCTATTATGGTAAAGAAGCAATCTTTCTGTTCTATTTTATATACCTCATTTTCCATCACAACAACTTTTTCACTTTTCATTAATAATCACTCCTTAATTTTTATTATGTATTAATTATCTTCTTACCTTATTATATGCTATATAGTACCAAAAGTACACTATTATTTTTATATTATATTATTGTTAACAAGTTGTACATAATTATATATTATTTTAGTTTTAATGTGATTTATAGTTTTATGATATTAACTTATTAATTTCTTCGCATCCTGTAGAAGTTCAAGGTTATTAGAATAATTTAAACATATATTACATAATTCAAATTCTTTAAAATATTTGTCGTAGTCTATATTATTATTATAGTTTGATAGACTCATAAAGCTTTTTAATACTGGTAATATTCTATCTTTCTTATCAAAATATTCTTTATTCTTAAATATTATAATGTTTGAATAATCTTTATAAAGCAATAATTTCTTATCAATACAAGTTGTTTCAAGTTCTGATATTATACTGTTTATTTTATTTTGTTTAACAAGTTGTTGAGCTTCTTTTATTTCCTGTTGTTCAGTTTGTTTCATTCTTGATATCGTTGTATCAAAACTTGATGTATGTTTATTATTTAATAATTCAGTTAGTTTAATATTAGTCCAATAAAAGTCAATATTATTATTTTGTTGAGATATTATATATTTACAAATGTATTCTGCGTAGTTATCAAAATTAATTATAGAATATTTTTTAGGTGGATTTATTGGAAAACATATATTATATAATTGTAATAATATTCTATTATCTTGTGAGATTGTAATATCTTTAATTTGATTATAAGATTGTAGTGTAAATTTGCTTGTATATGATTCTATATTAGCGTGTATTGCAATGTTTGCGTGAGTGAATATAATTGGTTGGTTGGGAATTTGTAGAGGCTCTGGAGTTGTTTGTGGAGTTTCTACCACCTCTTCTATAGTTTCTATCTCAATTACTTCAGGAACTTCTACTATTTCAGCGTTAGTCAATTTCTTTATTGCATTTATTAAAGTAGTTTCATTTACATTTAATTCAATTAAGATTGCTTCTATTTTACTTGGAGTTTTACATTTCATGTTAATAACTGTTTTACCTGAAGTTTTCTCTGTTAGTGAATAACCACAGGTTTCATCTTTTACAATGTATAAATCTAAGTTAGGTAAAACTTTTGAATTGTATTTTATTCCTTCTACTTCTTTTGTGAATATTTCACCAGTTTCTCTATTATTCATTGCTATTGATATAATTTCTTTTTTAACATTTGCAATATTTCCAGTTACTTCTATACTTTTATATCCTTGTTGTGTATTTGTTCCACCTTCGTATATATCTTTTTTAATTGATTTTAACATTCCTGATTTATTTTCTTTTATTATAGCTGAGTCTGTTATTTTCATAACATTCATTAAGATTGGTAAAATTGTTTTAGCTAATATATTTTTAGCTTTTATAATTGAATCGTTTTTAGAAACTTGAATGAAATAAACCTCTTTAGTTGTTTGATTAGTGATTGTATAAGTTAAGTAAAATTTAATTTCTTTATTCATTGTTGACACGCTCCTATTAATTTATTATGTATTGACTAGATTAATTTGTTTTAACCTTTAATTTATTATAACACTAAATAAAAACACCATTGCAGGTGCTTAATCTTATTAATTATTTATAATTTCTTACATAATTTTGATATATTCTAGAGGTTTCTTTTATTCCTACATTTACAAAACATTCTTCAGTTATTTTACTTAATTCAATTTTATTAGTTTCTAAATTTTTAAAACCGTTTATTTTCATATCTCTCATAGTTTCATCATATTTTTTTAATAATTCATTTATCATTCCTTTACCACCTTTTATTAGTTAAATGAAAATCTAGCGTTTACTATTCCTGTAAATTTTGAACTATTTTTACCTTGTTGTATTCCATTTAAATTACTTGAATACTCAATCATTTTTAAATTATTATTAAAGTTTGAATAAGTTTCTTTAATATATTTATCTAATTCCTTTTCAAATTGAAACCCTTTGTGAAATGTTATTGTAACATAATTCCCACTTTTAGAAGTTTTGTCTCCTATTGTATTTGCTGATTCTTTTAATTTCTTATAAAATTCACCTATTAAAGATTTATTCATGATGTAACCTCCTATTAATTATTATGTATTTGTTTCGTTTGTTTCTCAATTTCTTATTACATATAGAATATCATAGTTTTTATTGTTTGTAAAGTTTTATATTACTTTAGTCTTATTTGTTTTTCTTATATATTATATGATTGATATTAAAGAATAGTACCAATATATTAAGTGCTTATTATCAACTATAGTGTAGCTGAGAGCCTTTATGATGGATTATAAGAATGTAAGTGACTAATTGTACTAATAAAAATAAAGAAGCTTGTTATGGCTTCTTAGATGTTAACAATGTTTATATATTTATCTTATGTAATTTAATTATTATATTATTACTATTTAGTAGTATCATTGAAAGCGTTATATTCATTAGTCATTTCATTTACATTATTTATAGCAATATTATCTTTCTTATTAAAATCAGTAACTGTTAATATTTTAATAGTTTTAAAGTTAGTTGGATTAATTTCTTTATCTGTTGTAATTAATTTAGCTTCATTTCCAATATATTTAGATGATATTTTATAAGATTCCCATTCTGTTCCTACTTTCAATATTATAGTACTTGTCGTTCCGTCTCCTGATACTATTCCATATGATTGATATGTTATTGGTTCTTTAGTTTGAGTAGCTGAGATAAGAGATTTAGAAGGTTGAGTTGTTATAGTTTTATTAATAGTTCCATTGTTTGATTTGAATATAGTTGATATAAAATAAGGTGTATCTAATTGATGTTCTGATATATCTGATTGAATACATTGTAATATACTAAAGTGAGAAGTATATGAAGGTAAAGTTTGATGTAATATTGGATTTATTAAGATTGTTATTAATAGGATAATTGGAGTAGATATTTTTATTAGTTTAGATATTGATATAGTTGATTTATTCATTATTAATTACCACCTTTATTTTGTATTATTATATTGATAAGATTGTAATAGATTTTTTTACTTACTCTTCAATTATTATTTCACTATGACTATATCCTAAAAAGAATAATGTTGTTTCATATTCTGTTCGTCCTCGTCTACGCATTTCCTCTATCACTGGAACTTCAAATTCACTTTGTCTCTTTATTGCCAATTCTTCTGTAACACATAGACATTTTAGTTCTTCTATTGTTTCACTATCTCCATCAACTTCACATTTTATATGCTCAAATACTCCCCATACTTTCATAATAGTCCCTCCTATTTTTATTTTACTTAATTAATATTATTAAAAAATAGTAGCTGATTTCTCAACTACTCGTATATATTTAATGATACATAACATACATTTTCAAACTGCCAGTCTACATCAATACATGCTCCACAATCTTTAATTACATTTAACTTAGCTACATTCTCTTCTATAATCCAGTTTGCAAAGTCACTATCATTTGTAGCTGTTAATATTTTATTCCATTTCTTTGTGATTGTCTCAATTGTTTTTCCTTTAATTAGTGCATCTATAGTTTTAATAAGTTTCATTATTAATCACTCCTCTTTAATATGTATCTTGTAATTACTATTATATAGATATTTTATATTATTGTCAATACTATATTTAAATTCTTTTTATATTATTTATCAGAACACACAAAGTGAAAAGGGAGAGGATTATCTTACTATTGATAACCCTTTTAATATTTTTTCCATTTGTGCTATTCTTTTATAAGGTCTGTTACTTCCATTTACCCATTGTACAAAACATTCTGCAAAGTTTTCCATATAGTTTACATTAGCATATTTTGACTTGCCTGCTATATCAAATTTAATCATTCTATCATTCAAGTATGTTTCATGTATATAATGTCCTATCTCATGTATTACAGTATCTTCATCATATTTAGTTTCTTTTAATGTTATACATTCTCTGTAGTAAAATCCTAGTGTTTTTTTACTATCTCCTAAACTTTCCATTTCGGAATCAGCAATGATTTTTATTGTTGGTATTTTAATGTTTAATTTTGCAAGAACTTCCTTGACAGCCTTTTCTGATTTTGTTAAGTTTTCTATTATTTCAACTTCTGAAGCGTCTATACTGTAAAAATCATTTTCAGTTTCAATGTGTATTACATTATTTCTATCTGTGCAATCAAATACTTTACCTATCATACCATTAAATTTTACTGTTTTATTTAAATATTTTTCTATGTTGTTTTTCATTTTTAAAACTCCTTTTGTCTTAACTGCTTATTCTCATAAGTCAGTGACTTATTTAAGTTTTAAAAATGAAGCGTTGCACCATCTACGGATACACTCGGATTTTAATTGGTCACTTCATTTTTAGGATTGTAACGCATCCCTGCAAGTAGTAAATTAATTCCTTACTACAATTACTATTATACTGATATTTTATATTATTGTCAACACTATTTAAAAATTCTTTTTATATTGTTTTATTAATTTAAAGTTTTATTTTTGTTTATCTTCTTACTTTATTATATGTTGAACTGTGTTAAATAGTACCTAATTATAATGTTATTCTAAAATAAAGTTGATATAAATATTATGTGATTATATTAGTTAAGTGATTGATTGTAATACTATTACAGAGTATCTAATGGCTTATATAAGCGTTATTATGAGTATGTTAATATAATTGTATAGAGCAATATAATAGATAGACTAATGATAATATATGTTGACTGAGTAATGTATAAGTAATGTAATGATAGTAACATAGTGTTCCTTTATATAATATAGTTATATATGATTGCATATCAATAGAGTAGTGACTACATAAATTAGTGTTACTATTACATTATAAGTATGTTAGGCAAGACGTGAGTGAGTAAGTGTTAGTATATTGTATATACTATATGATTAATGTATGACATAAAAGCCAGTGATAGTGTGTTAGATAATACCAATAGTATAATAGTATAAGAGATAACCTAATAAGGTATATAGTATTATAGTATGTGTATAGTAGTGTTAAGTGTATGGTAGTTAGTTTGTAAGATAGTATATATAATTACTATATAAATAGAGATAAGTATATAGGATAAGTGTATTAGTTATATAGCACACCAATAGATTAATATAATAGTAGCATAATAGATAAGATAGATTGAGATAAGGTATAAGATAGTATCATATGATATGTTATCTATATAGTAATAGCATTGTAGTATAAGAGTAATGGTATATATGTGTTGTGTATGATATAGTCATATGTTAGATGCTCTATTAAGTATATAGTAATAGCATTGATATAGTTAATAAGTTATCAATAGGTTGTGCATATATGTAACAGATAAAGATAATAGATAGTAATATACCCTATATAGGTATAAGATAATAGATAGTAGTATATATGTGTTTAACGTAGTGTATGTAACATATTGTTATACCCTTGACTATATATGTATACCTATACTAGGTATAATGATTATTAGTTATATAAACATAAGGTGTGTAAGGTATTAAGAGACATATAATAAGTATACCCTTTAATAAATTAGGATACCCCTATTGGGTATAGGATATTAAATAGAATACGTCATACTATATAAAAAACTTAATAACGATTTTGGGACGTATGCTAATTTTTTAAAATTCAGGTATCCTATTATAATATTAAATGCTAACTAACAATATTTACTCATTAGACTAGCACAACACCTACTCATATACGTTCAGTTTAATTAAATCTATCTCTATTTGATTCTAATTGATAATACATACACAAAATTGGGTTAATATTAGAGTAATTTTAATTAATTTATTAGTATAAAGGAACAAGTGTTCAATTCTATAGGACTAAATATGTATTTAATAACATAGAATTAGTGTTTTAAGTGGTAAAACTGGTATTATTTTGTGTTGTAATTATAATTGAGAATGGTTTAAAACGTAGGATATACCATAGATGGGGGCATAATTATCACTTTAGCACTTTAGCGTGGTGACGTATATCCCATGGGTACAACAAGGAATAGGCACATCCCAATTTATCATTTCATATATTTCACATTATTTTATTCTCAATCAGCTATATTAATCATTAATTAATTTACTTTCTTATAAATATTAGTCTTGGTTTTATTCACATAATATTCACATTATATCCTTCTTATATCAAATAATCCCTAATTTAGCTCGTAGAACGTTTCGTAACTATGTAGGGAATATAACACCTAATCCCATTTTAAACCTCTTAGAATTAACCTCATATATTGCCCTTTATTATATATCAATCTCCTACAATCCCTTATTATACCTACGTTTAGTTCGACAACTATATTTATTTTCCTATTTAAACTACTATATTTATAAAACAGGGGCTATAATTTCCATTATAAATCCTTATATACTTTACCTTACATCACCTTTTATAAATATAAACAAAATAATATTCAATTAATCTATAATAATTTTACATAAAAAAATAAAATAGAAAGTGTTTTCTCTCTATTTTTAGTAATAAATTAATATCATATAACTTATTTAATTTTATTAATTAAAGTTATTTTCCTTTTCTCTTTTACTCATTGAATAAACTTGACTAAAAAATACAATTGTCATTACAACTAACATTATAATATCATTCTGTACAATATATACAGATATAAAATATAATACTAATAATTGATTTAAACTCAATAATATTTTTACATAATCCATTTCCCTATTTCTCATTCCCTATAATTATCTATTCTCGTATGTATTATATTATAAAACTAAATTAATATACTCTTATCTCATTTGGTAATTATTTCAGACACATAAACATGTTCTAGCAAAATAAAAAAGTAGAAGAATAAAATTAATCTCCTACTTAAAACTTATGTATTATTATATTAACATTAACATTTCAAAATAAATAAATTAAACTCCTAATCCTCTTTTTAACAAACAAATATATTCTTCTATTTTCTTATATACAATTATTTCAATTAAATAAACTTTATTAATAAATTCCCTTTTCTTTATTTCTCTATTTAAATTTTTATATTGTTTTATATATTTAATCTTATCTCTATATTCCATTTATAATGCCTCCTAAGTAATTATATTTTACTTTATTTATATTTCAATAATCAATCTTATAATAATAGTATATCACATTCTCAATATTATATACATAGTTTTATATTACTCTAATATATTTATATTCTTTTTAATAATGCATTAATTATATTGTCTAGTTTCTTCTGTATTTTACTCTGTTCTATTGATAATCTATTATATTTACAGTTATTATATCAATATTATTCTATATTCACAGGGGACTATAATTTCCATTCTAAGCCATTGTAATATAATAGATACTAGTGTACCTAAAATTTAATCAAACAATGTAGGGAGTATTGTATGGGAGGGGGTTATGAATTCATTAAATATGTTAATCTCTATATATGACTATACCCTTTATGAAAAATAAGTAAATAAAAAAAAGAGTAATATTTCTATCACTCTAATGAATATTATTATATTAAATTATATTTGTCTGTATTTATATTGTCAGATTATTTGACAAAAATATTATTGTCAATATAAATATGGTTATTTATTTCTTTATATATTATTGTTATGAGATTATATTATATAGTTGTTTCTATTTTTTCTTTTTTAACAAGCCTTATCACTTTATTTATAACTCCAGTTTTATCAATTATTACTTTAGTCACTTTATTTAAACTCATTAGAAAAATACATTGTCCAATTAATGGCAATCCTATATAACCTGCTCCTACTAAAACTCCTAATGTAGTATATAAAACAGTATTGGTAGTTGCTTTTGTATTTATGGCAAGTTGTTCGCACTTAGCTCTTTTCATAATCATATCATCCATACATATATATTTCATGCTTTAGCTCCTTTATTTAATAATGTGTAATGTTTTAAGGAAATCTTTCCAACCAGCAAAACTAGCTTTTGTTAATGTTAATAATACAGGGGGATGCGTATTTAAATAATGCATATATTGAACGACATCTGTAGCAATAGCACTTACCCCTGTAAATTTAATTAATCTAGCATAATCTTTTTGGTCTAAAGATTTCATTGCAATTTCAGATAATAAAGTTAATCCAGTAATTTTTATAACGTCTCCTACTAAAAATCCAAATGTCATAATATTCTCCTTATTATTATTTGTTGAGAGATTGTGTTAAAGATTTCTAAGAGCTTTAAAGAATCCCACAGTTGTAGTTATAACTGTTACTCCTGCTATAGCAAATCCTGTCAATCTAATATATTGTGCATAATCCTCTTTACCAACCTTCTGGCATATACCTTCTGCAAAAGCACTTATAACACCTGCACTTGCTAAAGTTATTATTGAACTTGCTAATCCCATAATATATTCCTCCTTATGAGAACTTCTATATAATCCAAAACCTACAACACTATATAGATTTTGAGTTATATAGAAGTTTCCCTCTATATATTTTTTGTGATTATGAATGCCATTTGTGTCTTAATTGTTTTGCTGTTTTAAAATCAATAATATTACTTTCTCCATTTATGACTTTCTTTTCAATTTGTTTTACATTTTTCTTAGTTTTACTTAAATATTTATTTGTTGATTTTCCAATATTATATACTCTTTTACTTAAAATTTTTATTACTCTTAGAACTCCTCTTATTGATAAATAAATGTTCTTAAATGTTATAGCAATTATTTTACCTAAAAGAGTATGAGCTAAAAATAATTTTGTTACAAAACCTACAATAATTAATGCAATACTCATCTGTAACAGTTCCTTTATTATTTGAATAATAGTGTTCATATTTATCTCTCCTTAGTTTTTTAAAAATTATTAATCATAAGTTTGTAAAATAAAATCCTTTGTATATAGATATTTTAATTTCTAATTTTGCAAATAATCTATATTCGATATTTAAATTCTATTGAATAAGTCTCATATAATTTTTATAAATAAACTTTATTGCTAACATTTAATTATAAATATCTATTATCTATAATTAGTATTACTTAATATGTTTTAAGACCATTATGCCCTGCCCCTTATTAGACTATATAACTATAGAAATAAATACTATAATTAAAGTAACAATAAATCTATTTATAAAACTATATAAATCATTCAAGGAATTAAATATGAACAAATTATTTCTAATAGACTTATAAAATATCTACAAGCTTTTGTATCCTTAAATTCCTTTGTATACTATATAGTATTCCTTATAGTATATTTAGTTACAATATTTGAATAATTTATGATAATTATTTTTTAGTAACCTAAGTGGATTTTATTGTTATATAATATTTTGGTAATATATTCTTTATATAGATATGTTTAAGTATAATGGTATTTTAAACTATGGCAATTTTGGAATATTGTGGAGAAGTTATTTATTTTATAAATAAAGTTTTTGTGTGAAGCAAGATATTCGTTTCACTCACTCTTATCTTATTGTAATTATTTTTTATTGATATAACTATGTTTATAGGGTGTAATTAAGTGTCTGTAGAGTAATAAGGTATATTATAGGGTATAACATAGAGTAATGATTAATTGAGGTTATTAGATATACTATAGGTTGCTTAATTCGCATATCTATTTTAGACATAAAAATATCCTAACTAAATTAATAGCTAGGATTGAATTTTAGATTTGAAATATATCATTATAAGAATATCTCAGAGAAATTTTTTAGACTATAGTCTAATCTAATTACAGGATATATTTTGGTATTATAATTCTTATGAGTTCTATCATCAATCAAAATCATTCTTGGTATTTTACCTTCACAAGCATGGATGATTTCATCCTTCGCGTTATCAAATCTATCTAGGTTGAGACTGTTATTGCTTTTATTTACTTCTATTAAATTTCTAAATCTAAAACCACCATATTCATATATCATAAGAGCATCACTTCTCAACTTTCCATTCATCCATTGCCTTTCTAATTCAAACTTTTCAATATTTGCACCACTAGCGAGTAGTTTGCAGTAATAATCCATTAAATATATTCTATGAGGTGAATTAGATATCTTTTTTACGTCTGTATCAATATCTACAAATAATTTTATTTTTAAAGCTGTATTAGTTATTATTTTAAGTCTATGCTCAATCTTACATAATCGTTGAAGCCTACATCTGCTGTATTCGTATCCTCTCTTCATATCAGGGAACGCTATAAGTCTTGCTTCCTCTATACTTATAAATGAGTATTTCTCAATATGTCTTAGTATTAATCTATCTTTTACTGTTATCATTTTATTATCTTCTCCTTTCCTGTTTCTTTAGGTGGACTCCACTCCACATAACCTTCAATATTTTTTGTGTTTTCTTTTACAATATTATTTAATTCCTCTACACTTGTTGATTCTACATCAATATATTTAGTTTCTGTTAATAATTTATTATATGATTCTGCGTCATGATTATCTCTTCTTGTTTTAAAATCCATTATTCTTTTTTCTAGAATATCATTCTGCTTTTTTATTTCTCTCTCTAATTTTTTATTTTTCTTATTTAATTCTTTTTCTCTCTCAATTATTTCTTGTTCTTTTTCTTTAAGTTTTTGTTCATATGATATATCTTCCTTTCCTGAAGTATCTTCTTTTTTAGGATTAGTTTTCTTTAATCGTTCTACATCATTAAAAATATTGCTATGATTAGGGTTAAGTTTATCCTTTATAAATTCCATAATCATAGGGTCATCGATGAAGGGGGTTTGTAAAAAATCATAAGCTAATGTTTTATATACAGCTACCCTTCTTGGTAAATCTAATGCTATTTGGCTATCATCCGTAGCAACTTCACTAGATTTTGAATTTGATGCACGGAAAGCTATTTTCAAATTAGATAATGACTTGATAAAACTGTTTAATAGTACTGCCGTAGGTTTCTGTAAACAACTTATTAAGAATAAATTATTAGACCTTCCATATTGTGCTAAAGAGGCTAACAAATCATCTACAATTTTCTTTTTTTCTTTAACATTTTTACTATCAGAACCTTTTTCAGCAATACTAGCCATTTCATCAATACACACCCAAATAGTAGGTTGTTTATTGTTCTCATGGAGTCTATTATAATCAGTAATATTACTTCCTAATCCTTTCTGTTTAATAGTAGCAACTAATTTTGTCCTTCTCTTATTTTCTAATTCTAAATATTGTAAAATAGTCACAGCTTTATCTAAATCGTCTGCAAATCCCTTACAAATCGTAGCATCCTTATAAAGTAATAAATCACATTTATCTAATTGTATTAAGAAAAGTTGTAAGTCTTTTACATCATGATTATATACTTGCGTTGCTAGAGAACAATCTAACAATTTTGATTTACCTGTGCCTGTTGTGCCTGAAAGTAATACTTGACACCATTTATTTAAATCAATAATAATAGGAGTTCCATCAAACATATCACCTATATATATTTCCCAAGGTTCTGTTTTTGGTGGAGAAAACTTCTTATTCATAGTTATTTTAGTTACTATCCTAATGTCCATAGATAAATCTAATCTTTCTTTATTATATATAAAAATACATTGTAGTCCGTCTTCAATTTTATCTTGTATAGTTTTTAAAGATGAAAAAGTTAAACCTTTAGGACAATGTAATCTTGCTTTAAATCCAAACTCCTCATACTCTATCTTAGTGAAAGTAAATGTTTTGTTATCTGTAGTATATGTTTTAGTTTGGTACATAATATCTTTCCAATCCTCAATCAACTTTGCTATTTTAGTTTTTTTATCTTTCTCAATTTTCTTTATATCTTTTAATTCCTTATTCTTTTTAGCTTTATCTAATTGTATAATCTTTTTGTTTATATTAGATTTACTTAATACTTTCTTTTTACCATTAAGATGCTTTGAAAAAAGTTTCATTCTTCTTATTTCCTCCTACTCTATTACTTATTCGTTGTTGAATTTTTTTAGACTTAACTATTCTATCTGTAATATCATAAAAAACTAATTTATCTACATTTTTCTTCCAAACTCCTTTTACATATATATAAGTTCCAAATCCTACTAGAAATACTGTAGAAGCCCCAATTTCTATAGCATGAGCAAGTAATATTGCCGATATAGTTCCTATCATAATTTTCAATCTCCTTTATAAACTATTAGTAATACTATATGTTATTCAACTATTTAAAGTATTGTGACAAAATAAAGTTTAAGTATAAATATTAAAGTATCTGCACATAATAATTTTGATTTGAAGGAGGTTTTAATATGAGAGTATCAAAGTATTTATTTCCTACCTCACATAAAAATAGGCGTATATATAGAAAGGCTAAGTCTGATGTATTTTCAGCGTTTGGAATGATAAAATTAATTTGTAAAATAATAATTTATATAGTATCAGGTATAATAGGAGTAGTTATTTTAAGTTCAAGTTTTATATATAAGCTTGTTAAAAGAATTAAAGATTATAATCACTATAAGAAAAATGGTTTTTCGTATTTGAAAATTTATAAAGATATTACTCAATTATCAGGAAGAAGTTTTGAAATATTAATGTATGAATTATTTAAAGCAAATGGATATAAGGTTTATATGACTCAAGCTACTTGTGATGGTGGCAAAGATTTAATTCTAATTGTTGATGGTGTGGAAACTTATGTAGAATTGAAAAGGTGGAATGGTGGTTGGCAAGTTGGGAGACCTGAAATTCAAAAATTATTAGGATCAGCAGTTTGCGATGGAGTTAGAAAATGCTTATTTATCACAACAGGAAGTTACAATACTAACGCTCTAGAATGTTCTGCCAAGACAGATATGATTGATTTATGGGATATGGAAGATATAATGAAATTAATTAATGATACTGATATAGATAAAATACCTTGGATTATGAGCAAAGTAATGGAATATAATGAGGAAGATATATTAAAGAAAATCAATAATTTCGGTGAAAAAGTTGATAAATATACTAATAATTTAGATAAACAGTATTAAAAGAGCGATTATATGCTCTTTTTTGCTTTATTTGGTAATATTCCTCATTATATCTAGTGAAGTTAATTTTGTAACGAAAATAAGCCTACTATAAGCATTTAAATCAATTCTAGGTACAATTATATATCCTAAAATTAAAGTTGCTTACAATGTGCTTAAATGAGTTTTGAATGGATACCTATTTGTGACATCCTTATACATAAATAATTACCTCATTATATAGATATGTATTTATACCTTTAATGCCTATTGAGTAGCATTATATATAATTAATATCTATTAGTTTTACAATATAATCATTATCAACTAATGAATTTCATATACATTTATACAATATCGTTAATTACTATTTCTACCCAACTCTATACATTAATAACTAATGAATGGCAATAGTAACCATTGTATGGCATATACAATCACTTATATACATTGCTTGTTAACTATTGCTATTGATATTATATGAATTATATTGATAATCTATTGTAACCAAATTCATTCTATGGTAATATAATGTTATTAGGAAAAGAAAACTAGATACTTGGAGGTGGCAAGCTTGCAACAAGAGTTTAATAAATTAGAAATCGCTATTCTTTATATGTTGTATGATAAAGAAAAATTCACAGCCTTAACTTCATGTCAAATTAAAGATTTTTTAACTGATGAGGGATTCTTATCAAGATTTAAAGTAACAACCTCATATAATACAATGGTTAGAAGAGTTAAAAGTCTACTTGAACAGGAATATATCTCTTTTGGATATAAAGAGGGGAATGCTCAAACTTATTTTTTAAATGCAAAAGGAGTAGAATGTATAGAACATGAATTAATTGAAAATGGAATTATTGAAAATGATATCGAAGATATAGAAGGAGGTAATTAATATGAATCGTACAGATTTCACTTTGTTGGGGTGTGGAGGCGGAGGCGGTAAGGTTGTTGATACCATCGTTAACCAAGACTCAAAATTTATGAGTTACTTTATTAATGCATCCAAAACAGATATTGAATCATTAGACAATTCTGATGATATTGCTGTGAATTATACTTGTATTGCAAATCAAAGAAATGGAATGGGACGTGACCGCAATCTTGGAAAAAGATATGTTTCTAAAAGAGGCATGAATCTATTAGAAGTAATCGATAATTTTGATACATCTGTTGTATACGTAGTATTTACTTTTGGAGGTGGTTCTGGGAGTGCTATAGCTAGTATTTTATTAGCAGGTATACAGAAATTGAAGGATATTGAAAACTTTGATAAAACTATTAATATTATAGGTATATTACCAAGCATTGATTCAAGCACCGAGGTTCTAAAAAATTCAGTAGAAACTTGGAATGAAATTATGTCATATACTTGTATTAATAATATGATTTTTATAGATAATAACAACACAGTAAATGGTGAATACTTAGAAGAACAAGAAATAAATGATAGATTTGCTGAAATGTTCGATTCTATATTTGACATTCCTAATGTGAATGGAAGAAATTTTGATAATGGGAATCTAGGCAGAATCTTAAATTCTGAAGGATGTATGTATATTTATGATTTACCTGATGGATGTAATAATGCTAACTTAGCTCTAAAACAAGCAGATACAAATAGTGTGTTGGCTAAGATGTATGAGTCTAAAGAGAGTATAGACATAGATAAAGATGGCAATAAAAAAATCAAGTGTGGGTTTATAGGTACTTCATTCAACAATGAAAATTATACACATAAAGATATTTTAGCAAAATATAAATCTAACAAAGAGGATTTTGAGGGATATAATGAAGATAGTAATTTAGTTTTAATCTCAGGATGTTTACCTCCCCTAGTATCAATTCAAGTAATTCAAGCTGAACTAAAAGATAGAGAAAAAGTAGAAATATGTAATGATAAAACTGATTTTAAATCATTTATAGTTGAGAATGACAGTGAGAAAGAATTGAATACAAACTACAAAGAGATTAAAGAGCATAAGCCAGTTGCACAACCACAAGTTAAAACTAAGACTAAAAAGAAAGCTATGAAGAAAAATATATTTGATATGCTTTAATAAATTTATAAGGTAATATTAAGCTTAAACTGTTTAATATTACCTTAATTATAATTGAAAGGGGATAGCGAGTTGAAAGAACATATTTTTGATGTAAATTATACTGAGTCAGACAAAAAATATTCTACAATTGAAGAAGTCAGTATAATCCTATCTATAGAAGCTCCTACTATAATATTTTGGTGTAATAAATTTAATGATTTGCTAAATATTCAATCAATAGGAATGTATCAGATTTTTAATGAGAATGATATTAAGAATTTAAAAACAATAAAAAAACTCAACATAGATGAAAATATGAATATTGGTGAAATTAAAACATATTTAAATCAAAATAAAGGTGTAATTATAACTAAAAAAGAAATTGAAGTTCCAGAGGTAAGTTTATTAACAGTATTAGCTAAGATCCTAACTTCTCAAAATGATAAAATAGAAAACTTACTTGAGGCAAATAATCAACTCATGAAAAATCAAGAAATCTTTACAAATAAAATATTAGAATCACAAAAAGAAATGTGTATTGATATAGTTAAGAAAACAAATAATTCCGAGGAAATAAATGGTTTGAAAGAAGAAATCGTTGAACTAACTAAAACTGTAAATGAGAAAATGGAATTAATGGAGAAAGAAACTACTAAAAGATTAAATGATAGTGCTTTACTTATAAAGGAAAATTTAGAAAAGAGAAAGCAAGAACAAGAATTAATATTGTTAGAGAAAAGTAAAAAGAAATCAATATGGAATCGAATGTTGGGCAAATAACTGTCAATCAATTTCAAGCTACTTTATAGCCATTCTAAGACACTTTAATTATTGGTAATGTAATTACTCATAATAATAGTTTATAGCCTTCTCAGTGTATTCTGATTAGGCTAATTTTGATTATATAGTTGTTATAGTTTGTCCATTTGTAGAATTTTATGTAGAATAAGAAATTATTAGTAATAATTATAATACTAATAATAATAAAATAATATAAAAAGTATATTGTAATATTATCCAATATGTGATATAATGAGATAAGAATAAATGAGGAGGGGGGGGGGATATATTTGAGTTTAAATAAGTTTATAATAATATAAAATATGTATTGTTATTTGGTAGAATTTATGATATAATGAGATAGTAAGGATTATTAAAAAGGAAGTGATGAAATGAAAAAGATAATATGGAAAATAAGAGGATTCTTTATAAAATTATTAGCAGGGAATGATATTAATGTAATTATAAACACTAATTTAGATTCTAATAAAGGAATTATTATAAGTAGTAAATATAATGTGTTCAAGAATATTGAAATAGAAGGATTTAATACTGCGTTTACAATGAAAGATAAAAAATGCAATTAAGAATATAATAATACATAATTAATATAGTAATTGTAGTAAAAATTAAAAGGAGAGATAAAAATGTTAATAGCAAAGAATTCAAAAATGAAAATGGTTAAAATTATTGATAGTGTTGAGGAAGATACATATACATGTCCATTGTGTGGAGAGAAGCTAACGAGGAACTTTGGGATTTTACGCCAGTACTATAGTCATCCGATGGGTAAGGGAGAAAATTGCGAATATAAACTTAAACTAATGTTAAAAGATAATCCTACTGAATTCATAGAAAGTGATTTAAGTATTCTAAGAGACCAATATTATAATAAGAAATTTACAGATGTAAAAGTTGAAATGTCTGATTTAATTTCAGATGAGGGATACCCATTAACTCAACAACAGAAAGATATAATTTATTCTACAGAAGATAAAATAAAAGTAACAGCTTTAGCAGGTAGTAGTAAAACAACAACCCTTTATTATTATGCAAAAGCTAGAAGCGATAAGAAGATTCTGTATTTGGTATATAATAAATCTCAACAATTAGAAGCACAAAATACATTTGGTAAGCTTGGCAACGTTGAAATTCGTACAGTACATAGTTTAGGTTATGCTTATGTTGGAAGGTTTTATAGAAATAAATTAACCTTTGGATATAATGCCATTGACGTTATGAAAGATATGGATATCAAATGGGAGAACCAAGAACTCGCTGTTAAGATTTATGAAATGTTTAAAAATTATATGCTATCTGAATTTGATAAATTTGAAGACTTAGAGACTTTCAAAGGTGATAAAAATAGAGAAGTTATAATATCGTATTGCTATAGATTATGGGAACTTAAAAAAGACTTAAAATCTAATGTAAAAGTGGAGCATGATTGGTATCTAAAATCGTTTCAGCTTATGCGTAAGTCTCTTGATAGAAAGTATGACATACTACTAATCGACGAAGTACAAGATAGTTCGATGCTTGTGTTTGATATAATTAAGTCTTCCAATGTAAAGAATATATGTATGGTTGGTGATATTTTTCAGAGCATTTATTTGTGGAGATGTAGTTGCAATATCATGCCTTTGTTTAAAGCAAAAGAATACAAACTAACAACTTCGTTTAGAGTAAGTCAAAACATAGCCAATATTGCTAATATGATTATTGAAGACGTAAATGATACAAAAATAGGAATGACAGGATTTAATACTGAACAAACTATTGTAGAAAAGATTGATAAGACAAAGCCATATGCTTGTTTGTGTAGAACTAATTCAAGTTTATTCGGTGAAACAATAGACGCTCTGAATCATGGAAAGAAAGCATTGTACTATGAAGGAGGTTATAGTGGATATAATTTTAATAACATATTAGATTGCTATAATTTTCAACAAGGAGATAAAGTAAAGAATCCATTATTCAATAAATTTAAAAATTATTCTAAAATGGAAGAGTTCGCAGAACAGAATAAAGATATTGAATTATTATCTTTAATGAGAATGGTAGATAAATATGGGATGGATGTACCTGAGTTAATACATAAGATAAAATCAAGCACTACTACTAAAAAAGATAAATTAGATTGCTATTTTTCAACTATACATAAATCAAAAGGAAGCACAATTGAAATACCATTGTTAATATCTGACGACCATTTTGATATAGAAGATTATTTTGATAAGAAATTCTTAGGTATTGGAGTATTAGATAAAACCAAAAACTACTATGAAGAAATGTGCTTGATATACGTGGCTATAACGAGAGCGAAGGCAAGCATAGTTTTAAGTGATACTCTTAAAAAATACTTGGTGTTAAGATATAAATTCAATAAAAATAAATAAAAGTAAAATAATATAAAATAAGTATTGACTTTTATATCCAATGGTGGTATAATTGACTTGTAAGGATAATTAATAAAGGAGTTGATACTTTTGATTGTAATTTCATTAGGAACGCACTATTTAAATTACATATAATATAATGATATAAAATAAATTTATAGGAGGAATTAGTAAATGATAGTGGGTATTAAAAAAGAAAAGATAAGAAAGATTTTTACAGACAATTTACCAAGAAAAGAAAAATTATTTGATTGGTTCAAGAGTATTGGATACAAGGTAAGATTTATTTATGATGATATTGAAGGTGAGGTAGATATAATTGGATATGATGGAAAGTTTCTATCTATAACATATAATAATAAAATATTAGAAATAAGTACAGGGAATCTTCAAAAATGTCGATTAGGCAAATTATTAAATAAATGCACAGATGAATTTAAAATAGAAATCAGTACTCAATTTATAGATGACAAAAGAAATATTACAATTATTAATAAAGAAAATAGAAAAGACAGACAAGGACGTAACTTTAAATGGTATCAATATAAGTGTAATAAATGTGGATTTTGTGATGATAGAAGTTGGATTGAAGAGAGTTCATTATTAAATGGACAAGGTTGTTCATGTTGTCATGGAAAGACGGCAGTGCTTGGAATAAACACAATTTGGGATACTGATAGGATTATGTGTAATTTAGGAGTTAGTGAGGAAGATGCCAAGACACATACTAAATGGAGTAATGTCAAAGTTGATGTAATTTGCCCTGATTGTGGTAGAATAAAAAATGTGTCTTTAGATAAGATTCACAGATTTCATTCAATAGGATGTGTTTGTAGTGACACTATATCTTATCCAGAAAAATTAATGTTTAATATATTAGAACAATTAAATGTTGAAAACACATATCAATTAACTAAAAAGACTTTGATGTGGTGTAATAAATATAAATACGATTTTTATTTTAAAATAAATAACAAAGAATATATTATTGAAACACATGGTAGCCAACATTATAAAAATAAATTTACTATAAAAAAAATTAGGTCATTAGAAAATGAAATAGAAAATGATAAAAACAAAAAAGCCTTAGCTTTAGCAAATGGAATAAAAGAAGAAGATTATATCGTGATTGATTGCAGATATAGTGAATTAGAATTTATACGAAATAATATAGTAGACAGTAAATTAAATGAGATATTTGATTTATTAAATATAGATTGGAATAAAGCTGAAGAATATGCATTAAAGAATTTATGTAAAAAAGCATGTGAGATGAAGAGAGATAATCCTAATATACTTACAGTAGACATATGTAAATTTTTTAAATTAAGTAAAACAACAATAATAAGGTATCTAAAAAAAGGAAGTAAGATATGGGAATGGTGCAATTATGACCCAAAAGAAGAACAGAGGAAATCAGGATTGAGGGTAAGTAGTTTAATAAGTAAAAAAGTAGAGGTATTTAATAAAATGGGTGAGTCATTAGGCATTTTTCCAAGTTGTGCTGAATTAGAACGACAATCTGAAAAGATATTGGGTGTAAAATTAATTAATCAAAATATATCAAAAGTATGTATTCATCATGCACATACACATAAAGGGCTTATATTTAAATATGTTTAAAATAATTAAATTAACTATAATAATATAATTCATAAGGAGAGAGCAAACAATGACAAGAGAAGAATTTATAAAAATAGCAATATTAAAAGGATATACATTAGAGTATGCAGAAATATTAGCAGACATGGTTGTAAAATCTAAAAGAACTTATCAAGAAGGATATTTAATATGTCTTAAATGTCTTGAAGATGGTGAATTACTTGGAGAATGGGAAGTAAATAATGATATTTAAATATATCAAAACAATATAAGGAGGTAATTAATAATGGATTTATCACATAGAAGATATGCAGTAAATTGTTTTATACAGAATTTTAGTAAAGAAGAATTAACTTCTCTTGTAAATGAGTTATCAGATATGATATTAAATAGCGAAGGAGAAGCAGGATACGATAAAATCTTATTAAAAATATTAGGTACAACAATAAAAAGAACACCAAAATTAGAAAAATAAATATATATAAAAAGGAGAAATGATAAAAATGAAAACAGATGCAATATCAAAATTTGAAGAGAATATAAATGGAGAAAAGATTGAATTATTTAAAAGTAGAGTTGAAAAAACTCATGAAAGTTGTGGTAAAAGTTATATGGTAAGGATTATAGTGAGAGATTAATAAGTAAATAATATAAATTTAGAATAGTGTAAAAGCTATTCTATTAGTCATAATATAATATAAAAGGAGAGTCAAAATAAATGAGCGAAGAAATAACAATATATAATTCAACAAAGGAACTAAAATTACAAAAGATAGATAGTTTGTCTCAATTAGCAATTAATAGATTAACTGAGTTTAATAAGAATCCACTTGGAGAAAAATATGAATTAGCAATAAGAGAATTAGTTAAATACATATTATTTTATACTAATAAAGAAAAGATAATAGCATTCCCCATGTCGACAGGTAGTGGGAAAAGCACAATCACAGAGTTATCAATGGCTTATATGTACAATGATGACCTATTTAAAAACTATTGTGGGACTATTATATTAAAACTTACTAGAGATGATTGTAATTCAACTGCTATCAATATAAATAAGTATGCTAATAAAGAAATTGCTTATGCTTATCATGGAGGAGATGTTGAAAATGGTAAGGCGAATGATATAACCATTGAAGATTTACAGACTTACCCAATACTAATAATGACACACGAGGGTTATAAATCATTTGTAGACAGGAAAGAAATTAAGACTAAAAGTAAAAGAAAAAAGATAGATATAAATGATATTTACGAATGGACAGATAAAAGAATAGATAAATTAACTGTAAATTACAATATATTTACTAGACAGAGATTAATTATTGACGAGGAAATATCAAACGTAGAAACTGTAGCAATCAATATAAAAACTATAAATATTATTGAGAATGCCATTATGAATATGGGAAACAATGATTTATATGATGTTTTTATGAGTTTTATTAACTCGATAAAGAAAGAGTTTATAAAATCTTATACAGAGAAAGCTAATAAACTTAATTTTGTTTATTTTGAGAATATAGTTAAACCTGAAGGAATGGATGAGGCTATATATGATTCTAAGGATTATAAAGCTAGAGAATGCTATATAAATATATTAAATTTATTAGAACATGGTGGTTACGTTAGATATTCAACTGAATTAGAAAATAAAAGTATAACAACATTCAAATACATAGATATTTATAATCCTAGATTTGCTAAATTACAATTAGATGCTACAGCAGATGTAAATAAATTATATATATATAATCCACATTATGAAGTTAAGGAATTACCTGAATTCAAAACATATAAGAATACATATTTACATATATATGATAAAGTAACTGGTTCAAGAAGTTCATTAATTGAAAATTTCGATTTAGGAATGCTTCAAGCATGTATAAAAGACATAGGAGAAAAACTTCTCAAAGGGGAAAAGGGGCTTATAGTATTTAATAACAAACAATTGGAATATGGATTCTATGAGGAAATTCAAGGTACAGATTTAGTAGGAAGAGTATGGATTACACATTATGGATTAACTACAGGAAGTAATCAATGGAAAGATTATGATAAAGTATTTGTATATGGATTAAATATAATGAGTGATGCTATATACCCTATATTATATCACTGTAATAGTATGGAAGAAGACTTTAATAAATATGACACTATGTTAATTCCAAAGAAAGGCTCAAGAGCATATGCAGAAACTAAATTTGAAGAAGTTAGAGTTGGGTTAGTCTCCTCAGCAATAATACAAGCAATTAATAGAATTAAAATAAGAAAATATTGTGACGGTGATACACCCGAAACTCATATTTATATGCTCAATAGCGATAAGAGTGTTGATAATATAATAAAAGGAAGCATGAAAGGCATTAATATTCTATATGATTGGCAATTAGATTTTACTCCACCAATAAAAGAACGTAAATCTAAAGTAGAAGATAATACACTAAAAATAATAAACTATTTAAAATTTCTAATTGAAAATCCTGAGTCAAAATTTGTATGTGAGTTAAAGAATGAGAATATATTAACAGATAAAGGAATTAAGAAAAAGGATTTAAGAGAAGGACTTGATTTTGCTAATAGACCTGCGTTTAATCGAGCATTAGATAAACCAATTTTCACTCAGTTTTGTATTGATTATAATATAGATATGAGTAATAAAAATAACAAATACATAGGCATGACAATAAAATAATATATAATCGTAACGTTTTTACTCTTATAAACTCTATTAGAGGGAAATGTTACGATGAATAAATTCAACAGATTATAAAGAAAGTTCAAAACAAGGAAAAGCTAATTCGATGAACCTGAATTACCTTAACTTTCACGTGCAGTGGATCGTTCAAGTTGTCATTACTTTTTCAATTTTAATAACAACTATAATAATATAAATATAAAGGAGATGATTAATAATGAATAAATTAATATTTGGAGTAGGTTTTAATAGTGGTGATAAATATACAACTAGTATAAATAGAAAAATAACAAAACAATATTCGTGTTGGCACGATATGATGAGAAGGTGTTATTCTGAAAAATATCATATTAAATATTCAACATATAGTGATTGTTCGGTCTGTAAAGAATGGCATAACTTTCAAACTTTTGCAGAGTGGTATGATGAAAATTTTTATATATTAGAAAATTGGAATATGGCTTTGGATAAAGATATCCTTGTTAAAGGTAATAAAGTATATTCACCTAAAACATGTATATTTGTTCCTCAAAATATAAATTGCTTATTTATTATAAAGCAAAGAAAGGTTAGTAATTTACCAATAGGGGTTAGTAAAGAAAAAGGAAGAAGTAAATATAAGTCATTATGTAGCGATGGCAAAAAGAAAATTAAATACTTAGGATTCTTTGATACTCCAAAGAAAGCTTTTGATGCTTATAAAGTATTTAAGGAAAACTTAGTAAAAGAAATTGCGGATACATATAAATTATTAATCCCACAGAGGTTATATAATGCTATGTATAAATATGAAATAGAAATAACTGATTAAACTAATACATAATCTTCAAAATTCACTTAGGTAAATAGTTTATCTAAGTGAATTAATCACAAATTTAATATTATAATTTCAATATATTTTGCTATTATAATAGAAAAGAACAGGATAATATTATAAAGTTTTTCTAAAAGAATGTAAAAGAGGGTATAAAATAGAATATTAAACATAGTATGTATAACTCCTCAAGTAGTTGGTATAACAAGGCTTAGGACAAGTCATGTGATTGATTAGTATGTGGATAACTAATTATTGTGATTAATTAACTTGTTAGTTGTGAGTGATTAACTTGACTTTTGTGAGTGATTAACTTGACTTTTGTGATTAATTAACTTATGTTATAGTTGTGATTAAAACGTATGTTGTTGATTGTGTGAATTATGTTAATAACTTATAGAGGAGATTATATAATATGAGTAATGTAGTAACCAAAGGTACTGCTAAAGTGTTTAAATACAACGCAGGAATAGAAAGTATTGTAGATGGTGGAACGGTTCAGTTACCTTTTATATCTGAATATAAAGGTGATAGAAGAACTGCAATGGAATATATATGGTTTACTAAAGATGCAAGTGGAAATCTTTGCAAAAGAGGTATATACGTGAGTGGGCATGGTCAATATGGAGTCCCAACACTATATGATTCAGATGTATATATGGCATTACAAGATATATTTCTACGTAAAAAAACTGTGAATGGTATATGCGAGTTAGAATTTAATTCTTTGTCCGTAGATTATTTAAATATTGAATTTTCTATGAATGAATTAGCTAGAGAAATGGGTTATATATTACCAATAGGAAAGTCAACAAGAGAACTCTTAAAAAAATCAATAAAAACATTACTAGCAACAACAATGTTTTCTTTATATGAAGGTGGAATTTATGACATAAGGCATAAGCAATATGTGACTAAAAAAGAGGTAGGATATCATTTATTAGAAGAATATGGAAATGAAGTTACTACCGAGGACGAAGAAGTTATTGTTGATATTATGCATATTAGATTAAGTAAATTCACTTACTTACAAATAGTAAACGATTATAAACTTTTTTATAATAAAAACAAATATAGGAAACCTAAAAATAGAATAGCAAGAAAAATTTATATTATGGCTCTACAATGGAAGGGCAATAAAGACTTTGCTTATGCTAAAATAGATACTTTAATTGAGAAGATACCTATGATAGAAGAGGATAAGAGATATAAAAAAAGATATATTAAAAAAGCACTAAAAGCATTAAATGACAGTGGAATTATCAAGGCTAATTGTGATAAGAATGATTTAGTGTATTTTGATTTTAGAGAGCAAAAACAAATAGATGAATACAAGAATAAATATAATAAATATTCAGATATAACAACTAAATTATACGATATGGGATTTAATATGCTAGAAGTTGATGAATTAGTGGATGTTGAAAGAATAAGATTTATACAAGCATTGCTAAGATATCTAGATTTTCAAAAACCTTTAAAACCTAAGAGATATTTTTTGAAATGTTATAATGAGAATATTGAAATTGATAGAGGTTTCTATAGTGAAAATAGTTTAGTACTGTGATTAATTAACTTAGGGCAAATGGCAAATGTGATTAATTCACTTAAGTAAAATTGATTTTGTGATTGATTAACTTAGATAAAACCATAATTGTGATTGATTCACTTGTATTTTAATAAATTGTGATTAATTAACTTAGGTTATTCTGATAATTAAAGCGAATTAATCACAGAGTAAGTTAATTGATCACAAAATAATTTATAGGCTAGATGATATTTTATTAGAATGAGAGTAATACCCACCAAATCAATTTAAACGTCATATAATATATATTGAATAAAGTTTTACTAGAATTCAATAATATCAGTCATAATAAAAATTTACTAACATATAATATAGTTAGATAATTAATCCATTACAAATGATATTTAATGGCTCAAATTTGACTTGTGTGATGATTTTAATATTATTAGGTATAATTGCATTACCTTATTTTAAAGTAGCTTAAAATTGATTTTAGTGAGTTTTAAGACAGAATACATTTTCAATTAAACTTTTCCGAATAAAGATAATATAATAATATAAAATGTATTGACAATGGAAGAATATTATGGTAAACTGAGAGAGTAGAAAGGAAGTGAGATAAATGAATACAGTTAGAAATCCAACTGAATCAGAAATATTAAAATACATACTTATTAAAAATGGATATTTTACTGAAGAAGAGTATATTCAAGGTAAGAACGAATTAATTAATATTTTAATTGAGGAAGTAAACAAAACTAATAGAGAAGTTGAAAAATTTGTGCAAGATTTTTTAAATTCATAATAATACAAGAGGAGGAAGAACATTATGATAGGCGTTGAACAATTTGGAGAAACTAGAGATTTAACAAGTGAAGAAGAGAAAGCATATTTAAAAGGATTAAAAAGTATATCTAAGGCAACTGGAATTAATTTATATGAGAAAGAAGAACCTATAACAATAAATATTCCTAGTATAGATAGTTGGACAATTACAGATTTAAAATATACTTGTAGAAAGAATAAAGTTAGAGGTTATACGAAAATGGATAGAGAACAATTGATTGCAGAAGTTAAAAGAATTATTGAGAATTATAAAAGTAAATAATATAAAGGAGTGAATATATAATGAGAGGTAAGAGAGCAGGTATGGGAAGTTTCTTTGATGACTTTGATAAATATATAGAAGAATTATCAGATGAGGAATTTGAGGAAGTACTTATAAAAGCAGGAATAGAAAATTGTCCATTGATAAAAAAGGAGGAATTATAAATGTATTATGGTAAAAAATCAGTTGCAAGAATAGATGAATATTATGGAATAAATAGTGAGGATGATTATAAAATTAAAGATTGTGAGAAAATCCAACAAGCATTTAATAATCATGCAATTATGTTAACACTCGCAGAATGTCATGAATTATATAATAGTTGGTCAGATGAACATTACAGTGCATATTGGGAGAATGGAATAGAGGATTATGATTTAGAACAAATATTTGAATTATTAATGCCTTGGTTACAAAATATTCTAGAGGACAGAATTAATAGGATTGAAGTTTTATTAGAACAATTAGAGAAAGGTGGATACATAGAAATAATATAGGAGGAGTGAATTAATTTGGATAATTATATATTTAAAATAACAAATGTAATGACAGAAAAAGGAATTAATGGAATAACTATAATAGAAGCAGAATGTATTCAAGATGGAATATCGTTAGGGATAAAAATATTAAACTCACAAAGGAATAAAAGGGATTTTATAAAAGATAAACTAAATAGGAGACACGAGCAAATATTAAAATTAAAATGTGAAATCAATAATAATACAATTCAAGTAGGTGAGATTTTAAAATGATAAGAGAAAAACAAACATATCCAAAAGTTAAATCAATCAAACCCTTCTTTTGGAAAGAGTGCAGATTCTGTGGAAAAGAATTTAAAAGAGAGGGATTTAGTATTTATGATTACACTCAAATAAATGCAAAATTATATTTTTCATATTGTTGTGGTAAATGTGGTGAGGATATAGAAAGTGTTAAAAGATTAGTTGATATAAGTAAAATGAGAAAAATGCCTAGAAATATGAAAACTCCAAAACAAATAGTAGGAATAAAATAAAACTATAATAATATAAAAATATATGTTGCTATTTTATGGAAAGTATGATATAATGAAATAGTAAGGTAATCAAGATAAATAATTTCTCAGATGCTTTACAAAAATAATATATTAAGAATATAATAATACAAAATAAACAATAAAGGAGAATGATATTAATGGAAAATCATCAATTATTAAAAGGAATAATTATTAAAAGAGAGGTGACTATCTTTTAATGACAGAGATAAGCTTTGAGGAATTTCAACTTGAAAATATGGGACATGCAGATAAATATATAAGTGTAAGGGAATTGAATGAAAAAATACATATGGAAAATGAGAATAAGAAAATCAAATGGATTTATACTGAAAAAGATTGGGAAAGGAAATCTGAGAAATGGATAATAGGACATGTTTGGGATAGAGCAAAGGGTAGATTTGTTAGTTTGGGAAGTTTAACAAGAGAAATGAATAAGAAAAGAAAGCTTAAACAGAAGAAAGAGTGATACATATAATAATATAAAATTAATTCAATAAAAATAATACATAAAGGGAGAGAAAAATGGAGTTAAAAATGATTAATACGAGGGTAGTGACAGTAGAAGAATTAAAGGATATACAGTATTTAGATTTATTTACGCTAACTGAGAAGGCTTATATGGACTATATAGGAACAATCAAATATGGTAGTAATATAGATTATAATACTGCTAAAAAGAAGATTATAAGAAATATTTTATTAAGTAGAGAAGCTCATGAGAATAAAATTGATAAATGTAAAAGGCTATTTTATTATGGAAATTTACAAATAATGTTAAATGAAAAAGAGAAGACAATTTGTTTTATTAAAAATACTTTAAATACTGATTATAATTTTAAATTAGATGTGGAGAAAAGGAAAACTTTAAATTACATAATGGGATTGAAAAATAATTAAAACAGAGGAGTGGAAACAACATGAGCAATACAATATATAAAATAACCTACGATATTGATAATTATGGAGATAAATTTTATCATAAAATAAAAGTCGATAGATACCATTGTCATGAAAAAGATAAATGTATTATTATTCAAAGTGAACGTAAAAGAATACATAAGGATAAGATAGATATTATTACTGCTATTGAAGGCAACAACACAAGAGGAGTTAGATACTTTGTATGGACTTTGGATGAAAGTAAAATAGAAATATATAAAGTAAAATTAAAGGAGAAGATATTAAAACAAATAGAAAAATACAAAAATAATATAAGCAATTTAGAAAAAGCATTAGAATTAGAAGTTACTGTAAAAGAAAGAGATTACTCATACAATGAATAAGAGATAATATAAAATAGTCAATAAATTGAAAGTTTCAATCAGAAAGTAATATTTGAATTAAAAGGAGAGATAATAATGAGAATACCATATTTAGTAATAATTAACGATGAGAAATCATTTGTATATACTGATAAGAGGAAAATAAAGAAAATATTTAATGAGAAAGATAATATAAAGGTATATGTTTTTAAAACAATTGATAAATATAATTGTTGGGTTGATATATATGAATTATATAAAAATAATAAAGAAGTAGAAATTAAAATATTTAAAGGTGAAAATGATGCTTTTTATTCTGATTTAGGATGTTCTATAATGAGAAGTTTAGCTAAAGCAGAATGGAATAGTAGTATTAAGTATCCTGATAATGGATGGCATATTTGTAGTGTTTGTGGGGATATAACAAATAATATAGATAGATGTTTATATTGTGATGAATTTGTTTGTTGGGATTGTTCACATGAGGTTATAAATAATAGTTATATAGAGGGTGATTTTTGTTCATATGAATGTTATAGAAAATATGGAGAAAAAGAATATAATATAGAGTATAATCCTGAAAAAGAATATAAAGAAAAAGTTTGTGATAGACTTGAATATATTCTAGGACGTTTTGAAAAAGAACAATTACTTAATGTTTTAATACATTTAGAATCATCTGTTTATGATTATGACGAAGATGATGTGAATGAAGTTAATTTAAAATATAAAAACAAATCTAAAGAAGAATTATTAAACATTCTTGAGCGTGATTGTGATACTTATGATATTTTAATGAAACTATATGAGGATGAGACGGATGAATATTTATCAGATATATTAGATGGAGAAGGATTTATAAATAATTTAGACCCAAATGACCCAGCAGATGAATGGTTCTTTGAAGATTAAAGAAAAGAGAAAGGAGATAATACTGATTATGGCAAAAGCAAAGGTTTATAAAGTTTGTACGGAATGTAATATAAAGAAAAAAGTAAAAACAGATTTCTTGAATGCAACAAAAGATATATGTTTAGAATGTGCTAAGAAAATAAAAAAGGAAAAAAGAGTAAATACATACGCACAAAGAAAAGAAGATGTAACAAAAACTAAAAACTTCACAGGATTTTATATATATAGATTTTTAGATAAAGACGATAATATTATATATGTAGGCAAAACAACTAATTTCGATAAAAGAATGGAAGTACACTTTGGTAAAGTAAATTATCATGATGTTCTATTAGTAGACGAATCAGAGCCTTGTAGTTTCGAAACAAATAAAGAAAGCAGTTATCAATTATTAATGCATCATGGTCATTTAGAAGGCGAATGCTATGAATCAGTTAGAAATGTAGAAAAGATGACTTTAAATAATCAATATGAGATGGATATTCTTGAAATACATTTCATTAATAAGTTTAGACCTGAATATAATACAGAATTCAAATACAATAACGTAACAGATTTATTTGATATATGTGAACCTAAATGGCTAAGAACTATTAGTTTGATTAATTTAAAAATACACTTTATCAGACTAAATGGTAATACTAAATTATATGATAAAATTTTAGGAAGTGATGAAATGGTAGATATTGTGGCAAGGAATAAATTTAAAAGCCAAGAAGAATTAATTGAAATGTGTAATAATATAAAATAGGGGGAAAGATACAATGGTAAATCGTCAATTATTTACAATGAAATTTAAGTCCACGAGACTAAAAAAATATAAGTACGATATAACTATCAACTATCAAGAGGCTTTAGACAATAATGAAATAATAGCTCTAGCAGATTCTCAAATACTTAGGACGATAAGAGATGTTATTGCTGAAAAAGGAGGTGATTCTAGTAGAATATTAGATAGAGAATTATTAGAAGAATTTTATCATGAAATTAATATAATAAGGAGAAAGAAAAGAAATACAACTGAAGACACTTTAAATAATGTTATGAAAATAAAAGAAATAAAAGATAAAATAACCAACATGTGCTTCGTACCAGAATACATAACTATTGTAATAGAAGACATAAGTCATTATGATTATTTATATGAGAATGGACTAACACTTAACGGAGTAGTTTATTATAGGCTCTCAGTATCGGCAGGGCAAGGGAGAGTATCTACTGTAGTATTTTGTTCAAGTGATATATTAGAGACGGTAAATACAATATTAGACAACGGTAGGAACAAGGAACAAGTATTCTCACCTTCTAAATTTAATGCATATAAAGGTACATATAGTTCAGCAACAAAACCTGTAACAACTCCTAGATTTTGTGTAGTACCTGATTTTGAATCGCCTACTACATTTGATGTTAATTGGGTTACAGAAACAAAAGGAGAACTAGACGATGAGATTAAACCAAAAACAATAACAAAGAATTTTAATAGATGGGACGGAATGGGAATTATTTCTCCTACATTTGCCAAACAATGGGCAGATGATTTAGAGTTAGATTACATTCCTGCTGAATTTTGCACCCGTCAAAGTTATTTAAAAGGTATGTTTGGGGTGTTTGATTTTCACGAGTTTTGTGAGATTAAGAATAATGGAAATTATATAACTAAATCAGTTTATAAAGATAAAGAGGGCAATGATATAGAAATTGATTTAAGGGATTATGATATGATTGTTACGGAAGGACAATTTAAACTTTGGAACTCATTTAATAGTTTAGAACAATATAAAAAAAATTGTGAAACTAATAATCTTAAATGGGGAGTAGCTTTATATACAGATAAAGAATTAAAAAATAATTTAAAATATAATTACCAATTTTTGCAATCGTTAAATATAAAATCTAAAGATGTTCCAAAATTATGTGAAGAATTTATTAACTGGATACAAGGAGTTAGTACAGATGATGTATGGTATTCAATATTGTTTTTAATGGGTGTAAATGTAACAGAAACCTCTATAATGAATTATTTAAGAGATAGTAAAAACTATTGGGTAAAAAGTTTAATTATAAATCATGATTTAATAAATGATAAATATGTAAAACAAAAGATATATAATCTTATAAAAACTAAAATTGACAAAGGGTGTATGGGAAGTATAATCTTAACAGGTAATAATCAAACTTTAGTGTCAGACCCTTATGCTATGATGGAGTATGTGTGTGGCATGGAGGTAAAAGGATTGTTAGGGAAGAGAAAATACTACTCAAACTATTGGAACGAAAGAGGAGTAACGGAGATATTAGGAACAAGACCACCACTGACTTATAGGTCAGAATGTTTAAAGATGGAATTAGAAAACACAGAAGAGCAAAGATATTGGTATAAACATATGTATGGTGGAATTATTGTAAATGTTCATGGATGCGAAACAGATAATTTTGCAGGTAGTGATAAACTTAATGTCACCATTATATAGTAATATATAATGTAAAACTTGGTGAACCTATAAATATAGGGTGTGTCGAAAGATGCTAACGGTGAAACTCTAAGGTTAAAGTGTGTGTTAAATTGATAATATAATAATATAAAAGGAGGTGAAATAATGAATGATTATTACATATATGAATGGTTTAATATAGAAACGGATGAAGTTTTTTATGTAGGTAAGGGCAAGAAAGGAAGACATAAGATAATTACAGGGAGGAATCCTTATTTCACAAATTATTATAATAAATATAATTGTGAAAGTAGAATAGTGTTTAATAATTTAACAGAATTAGAAGCATTTGAATTAGAAATTAAAACAATAAAAAGATATAAAGAAAATTGTCTTTGCAAGTGTAATTTAACAGAGGGAGGAGAACAACCTCCGACATTATATGGAAAAGATAATGCTATGTATGGAAGACCTTGGTGGGATGATAATACGCCTATAGAAAAAATTGAAAAATGGAGAAAAAGTAGATATTCTTTCGGGTGTGGTGAATTAAATTTACAGTTTGGGATTTCACCAAAAGATAGAATGGATAAGGATACATATGAAGGATGGAAAGAAAAACATATTGGTTTAGGTATAGGAGAAAATAATTCTCAATATCAAGTGTCTCCGAAAGATAGAATGGATGAGAAAACTTATCTTCAATGGAAGGAAAATCATAAATTTATAATTGGAGATAAAAACCCTAATGCAAAATGCGTAAACATGTATGATATTAATAATAAATTATATAAAAGTTTTACATACATAGGTGACTGTGTTAAATTTCTAATTGATAATAATATTACAATATTCAAAGAGAATACAATAAGAACAAAAATTAGAAATTCATCATCAGAAACTATTCCTTTTGAGGGATATTATTTTAAAGTAATATAAAACAAACACACATTTAACTATGACAATACCGTGCCAAGCCCTAACAATATAGTTTATTCTATGTTAGTGGAAGGTGTAACGACTAAATTGGGTTGTATAACGCCCTAAGAGGGTAAATTTAGGCGAAAATCCTTATCCCGTAGTGCCAAGCATCCTATTTAATTGAGGATGAAGAGATAGTCTAGTCCGACTTCGTTAAGAAGTGTTAAAGTATTACGAAAGTAACGGTGTACACGTTTGATTTTGACTTTTTGTCAACAACTTCCAATTCTGTGATAGTAAATTCAACTTATGAAAATGAATTACCAATAGTCTATGAAGCACCGAAACCTAAAAAAATAATATTTACAAATGATGATTTATTTAATGCAGATAAATTTACATTTGGTTCTATAATAGGGGCTATAACTAACAAAAGCACTACAGGGCATGCAATGTTAACTCATTTAAAAGATACATATGGTATAGAAAGTAGAGAGTATACAACAGTATTAGACCGAATTAAGATGTGTACTAAATTGCAAAGTGCCCAAATTGATAAGGCTAAGATAGGAAAAGAGGTAAAAGGGATTCCTAAAACATGGACAGATAGAAGATATATAGAGAGTTTGGAAATTGATAAAAAAGAGAAAGATTTCTTAAAGTCAATTATGATGGACAGACACCCATACTTTTTTATACATTTATATCCTGATACAAAGAGAAAATATAAAAAACATATAGAAGGATATAATATATCGTGTGAACATAAATTTGGTATGAATGTTGAAGAGTTAATTTTAAAAGCAGATAAAACTAAGGAAGAAAATGAATATATAAAAGCATATTATGAATATATGCCTGTAATTTACACTGATGGAGTTGTAAATTCTATATGTAGATATATTGAAAGTGTTGATTTTAAAATTAGAGAAAAAGTAAGCACTAAATCAGAGGACACTCATTCAATTCTTATGAGAAACGAGAATATTGAGGATGAAGAAGTTTATCAAGAGATATTAAAAAAATATAAAGTATTTAAAAAAGAATTAAAAAATAATAACAATGTAAAGAATTCAAGTAAGAAACAGAAGTATGATGAGACATTATCACAAGAAGTTAATGGAATTTATAAAAAATTTAAAAGTGAAATGGATAAAGAATGCCCTAATACATATGAATTAGTTGATTACTTAATTAAAATATTTTATGTTGAGTTTCCAAGTGCAAATAAGGATTTATTATGGAATACATATGGTAAATATATATATGATAATTTAAAAAGTAAGAATCAAAATCCTGTATTATTCCCTTTTCCAAATAAAAAAGGAGACATAGAATATCTTAATCAAAAATTTTTACTCAAGGAGGTAATAATTTAATGGAATTTAAATATAATGAAAAATTATACGGAGAAACAATATGTAAAAATGGATTTCAGACTGAATATATAAACTCTGAATTAACTATATTGGTTAAATACTTAAAAGAGGTTAAATCTTTTAAAAGAAAATATACAGAAGCTTTTTTATATGGGTTCTGTGAAAAATATATTGAGGGATTTAATAAAGTTAAATTCTTCAAAGTTATTGATAGAGCGATAGTGAATGGTAGAAAAAGAAGCAATAAATTAATAGTTATAGATAAAATACCAATATATAAAGAGGAAATAGAAGCCATTGATAAATTAAAGGTTGAACATGAACATAAAAAATTATTATTTACTTTTTTAGTTAGTAAAAAATTAAGTCTTACTATTAGAAAAATACATGATGAAAATATAAATGAAATGTCAGCTTACTTTGAAGGAAATAAGAAAAGATATAATGATATATTTAAACTGACTAACATAGTTGGTAAATACAAAATTGAGGATATGATACATACATTAGTTAGTAAAAAAATAATAGAATCGGTAATCAATGGTGGAATAGTTTTAAAATTTCTTTATCCTATGTACGATATTAGAATAGATAGTTATGAAGTTAAAAATTACAAAACAGATAAAATAGAAAATAGAGAAAAACAAATTATAATTTATAATGTTAAAGATTATAAGTTATATGAAAATATTAGTGATTTTGATAACATAGGATATGTATTTGATTATTATAAAGGAGAAAATGGGATTAAGAAATGTGAATGTTGTAAAAAATATATTAAACAAAAGAGCAAAAAACCACCTAAATACTGTGAAGAATGTATTAAAGAAAAGCAAAAAGAATGGGAAAAACTAAGTAAAGCTAAAGCTAAAAAGGAACTTGGCAAGTTTTAATAATTACATCAATACATGTTGTAAACCTAGTCATACCAACGGTTTAAGAGGTTTCAATATAATTTGTGAAATTTTCGGTATATGGTAGGAAGTAGTAATATAAAATTACCATTTTTAAACATGCTAAGGTAAAGCATAGTGTGTTTATCATAAGGAATAAAATAAAAAATTAATATTACATAACTATCACATAAAATAATACGTCATCTATTATCATCCTAACTCACGGTGCTTTAGGATATACGAGGATAAAGGAAAACCTCTCAAACCTGATGATAAATAATCCTAGAAAGTAGCAAGTTTAGGACTAATATAATATGGCGATGTGGCGAAATTGGTATCGCAACGCACTTGTAATGCGTAGATTGAAGATTCGAGTTCTTTCATCGCCTCCAATAGACTCGCCTGATAGTAAAAGGCAAATTCATTTTTACTCTCCTTTTTTGAGGTAAGCTTCTCACTTACCTCAGTTAAATTTATAACAGGGAGAAAATTTTTATGAGAATAAACAATAATATAAAATTAAGTTTAACATTTAATTAGTATTTTAGTCGAAAGACAGAAATAAATAAAAGGGTGATTACCAAACATCAAAAGGAGTTATAATATGGTAAATATAAGAAAGAATATTCTAGAACAAGATATTAATGATTTATTCAAAAGGATTAATAAAGAAAAAGAATTAAAAGAGAACAGAATAATAATGAGCGAGAGCAACATATTTAAAACGGTTTACAGAATGGAATACGTTTCAGAAAAGAATTATTCTAATTACAGAAAATTAATTGATTCATTATCTAAATTATATAATACATACAAACAATTAGATTATGAAAATTACAATACTCAATTTGTATTATCATTAATAAGTAGATTAGAAGAGGAAACTGAAAACGTTCATGATTTAATGAGAGATTCGTTGAAAAATGAAAGAGATGACCAATACCGATGTTTAAGTGATTCTTATATCAAGTTAATTGATTTGGTTGGAAATATAAGTAGAGATATTCCTTATGATGGAAATGAAATAATGAATTACGCTCTTACTCTCACAGGAATTAAATATGTATGGGGAGGAGAAACAGAACAAGGATTTGATTGTTCAGGATTTACTAAATATGTATTTGAACATTTTGGATTAGATATTGGTAGAACAACTTGCTTGCAAATTACACAAGGAAAACATGTTGATAAAAGTGATTTAAAAGAAGGAGATTTAGTATTCTTTGGAAATATAGAATTACCTCATCAAGTAGGAATATATATAGGAAAAGACTCATTTATAAATGCACCAAAAACAGGTAATGTTGTTAAAGTCAGTAAAATGGAAAACAGAGAGGATTATGTAACAGGAAGAAGAATAATATAAATAAGTATTTTAGCTTTGAGACAAGCTTTAAATAGAATTAATGCAGATTCCTGCAAAGTGGAATAAATAACCAATGGGTTATATTAAAGGAGATTAATTATTATGAAAACAACAACTAATAAAGAACAATTGGTAGAGAAAATAGCATTGGAAACAGGATTTACTAAAAAAGACACAAAAATTTTTCTTGAGGGTTTTATCAAAGTAACAGGAACGGTATTACAAGAAGATGGAGAAATTCAGCTCGTTGGTTTTGGTAAATTTGGTACAAGAGATATAGCTGAAAAATCAGGAGTATGTAAATTACAAAAGGATTCAGCAGGTAATGTAATTGAAACACCATTTACTACAGAAGCACACAAGCAACCATTTTTTAAAGTTGGAAAAGGTTTGAAAGACAAAGCAAATGCAAAATAAAATAATATAAAATAAAGTTTAAAAAGAATTATTATATGTAATATGAATGTATTATAAATTAAAATTTGTGAAGCTAGGAGTAAGATATGAATAATATTAAATTTCCTAGCTTCATTTTTTATGCGTTTTTAATAAAACGTAAATAATGTAGGGATTTCTATTTAATATAGAAAAACTGAGGGAAGATTTAGGTGGGTGTATTAATGAAAAAAGGAACAAAGATACATAACAGAGTTAGAAAAGTGAGAGAAGATACATTATATAAATTATATTTTAAACTACCACATTCTTGTAAATCTTGTTGCTATAATAGCAATTGTCCTCATATAGAGAATATGAATGATATTACAAATTGTGATAATTACAAAGAATCAATTGAATTAAATGAACTTGTTTTAATGATGAAAGAACAAAATATAAACATTGAATCATTTTGTGAAAAATACAAAGTTAAGAAAGAATATTTTATGGAAATGATAAAAGGCAAAATGCTAATGTCATATAAATATTATATTGCAATCTGCACTAGACTTCACGTTGAAGAAATGGATGAATTTTATATTTATAAAGCAAGATTTTTAAATGAAGAAAAGGAAATAATTAGAAACGAAAATAAAACCTTAAAAAGTGAGGTACAAATAGATGCAAATATATTATACTAATAAAAATATTAACTGCAATGGCGATGGTGTAACAGGAAGTATGAATTTACTAACTGTTAAAAGAGATAATATGAAAGATTATAATTGTTTGGTGGATTTTGGAATGGTACAAAGTTCTAAAATCAAAGGTGACCAATTACACAAAATAAATAATAGAGATTTATTATTAGGGGGTGGTTTAGAACATGAGAATGTAATTATTAACGATATACTGTTAACGCATTCTCATGCATAAGTAGACCATATTGCTTTGCTCGGGCGTGTTCCTAGCATTACCGAGTTAGACCACGCACATATTAGAATGACTGAATTAAGTGCTAAAATAGCTACCGTGATACTACAAGATGCTTGTCATATTTTATTAAAAGAACATGAAAAATCAGTTAAAAAAAGTAAGGATAAAAAACAACAAACTGTTCCTTATATAACTCAAAAAAGCACAGATGATGTTATAGAAAGAATACAATCTTATTCATTTGATAAACAAATTTTAGTCGATGAAGGGATAAAAATTACGTTCAAAAGTAACGGACATTTGCCCGGTTCTGCTTCAATATTAATGGAAATAAGAGAGGGTTCATACGAAAAAAAGACAATTTTATTTAGCGGAGATACATCAGGCACAAGACCATTTATGCTAACAAAACCACTAGATATTAAAGAAAATAAAATTGATTTTATACTCAGTGAATCTACATACAATAATAAATTAATAGAAAAAAACAACTTTGAGAGTGAATTTGTAAAGTATATTCAAGAAACTTGTATAGAAAAGAAAGGAAAGATAATTGCTCCTGTTTTCGCAAGTGGACGTAGCACAAATTCTCTAATTCAATTGAGACACGTTTATGAACAACATCCTGAATTTAAAGATATAAAAGTTTACCTTTGTAGTCCTATGGCATGTAAATTACATAAAATTCTATGTAATGACACAAATAAAGAATTTTATGCAGAGGAATGGCATGACGAACTTGATATAGTTGATTGGGGACAAGTTTCCTATGTTGAATCATTTAGAGCAGTTGTAAAAATGTTAAATAATCCAGACCCTTGTGTGATATTTGCAAGTGCAGGTATGATTGGGGCTTATTCAGAATACATAATAGGACAATTAGTATCTACTCGTAAAAATCGTGTAGTGTTTCTCGGATATCAATGTGTAGGGAGTGTCGGAGATTCTTTGCAACAAGGAATACAAAAGACGATGACAGTCGAGGATGAAGAAGGAAAGAGAAAAAGTGTTAATATTAATGCGAAAATTTCTACTGTCAAAGGAATGAGTGGACATTCGGATTACAAAGAATTATGCAAATTATGGAGTTCAGTCGAAAAGAAAAAATTAAAAACTATTCTTTTAAATCATGGAAATCCTGATGGAATGCATTTCTTTAAAAAAGAATTACAAAAAGCATTACCAAATGTAGATATTAAAATTACTAAATATAATGAAATCGTTAGACTTTGTTAAAAATAAAATAATATAAAATTAGGAGATTACAATGGATTATAAAATAATAATTAAACCAAATATTGCTCGTCAACTCTTACATTTAGGACATGAAATAAAAGATATAAAGCCTAAAAAAGAAAATCCTTTAGAAACAGTGTTTGTTTTTGAAGAGACTGAAAAATTCAAAGTAGATTTGACTGCTATATCAAAATAGTAGTCTTTTTATTTTATAAAAAACTCGTAAAAAGGAAGGTGTTTATTAATGGAAGAAAAATTATTATTAAAGAAATCAGCAATATTGTGGGTGAACGAATACTATAATTATGATAAAGAGGATTGTATTTTACTAAAAGTATTTAGAAAAAATTTAACAGAATCATATGATATTCTAATAGATAAATCTGATTTTGAATTAGTTTCACAAGGTCAATGGTATGGTCATATGAGTAGAAAAAATACTCATTTAAAAAATATATTACATATATTATGGACTCATACTAAAAACAACAAGAAAGTAACATCTGACATATATCAATGGATTCTAGATAGTAAAAACGAAAATCGTATAGTAGACCATATAAGTATGGATAGACAAGATAATAGAAGACAAAATTTAAGATTCGCAACAGCAAAAGAAAACACTGTAAATCAAGAATATACTGGATGGAGTTATCAAGATGGTAAGTATTGTAGTTACATTTATTGTGATTCTATATATTTTTATTTGGGTAGCTATGATAATAAAGAGGATGCAGAAGCAATTTACTTAAAAGCTTATATTATAATGGGCTATGATAAAATTTCTGAATCTTGCAAATCAAGAATTCAACTAGCGAATATTAGACTTTCTGAAGAAGATTGTTCTAGTAAATATCTTAACAGATTAATAATGTATAGAAATGAAGGGGTTATACCTAAAATCGACAAAGAATTGATTAAACTTATAAAATTATCTACATTCCAAGGTAATGGATTGGGATATAATTATGATAAGCCAACTAAAAGATATTTAGTAAGAATTAAAATAAATAATAAAGAAGTTAATATAGGTAGATATAAAACAGAAAAAGAAGCTAATGATATATATTTAAAATCATGTTTGATAACAAACAAGAATGACCAATATTCTCAGATTGAAAAAAGAATACAAGAACATAACATTATATTAACTGAAGAAGATTATAAACATAAATATTTAAAAAAGGTTTATAACTTATATAATAATATTGACGAAGTTACTGTAAATGGGAGATTTAATTATACATATGAAGAGAACATGAATATAATTATAAAATTAGTAAATGAAGGAGTTAATTGGAATAGAATATCACAATATTTAAGAGAAAATATAAAAGGACTTGAAGGAGCAAAAGGCGAAATGGTAAAAGTAAAATATAATAAGTATATAAAAGCATTAAGTATTTAAAATAATATAAAATAAAAAGGAGATTAACTAATATGAAAGATACATTAAGCGTTACAAAAAAGAGAGTACTAAAGGAAGTAGAACTTACATTTGTAGAAGGAGTTTGGAAATATCAAGATGCAGACATGACTGAAGCATTACCTTTATCAGAAGCATTTACTCCATTTCTAGGAGAGACTGCTACTATAACAATTGTAAATAAGGATGAATCTGACGATATTGTTGGAGACCCTATTGATGTTGAGGATGAATAATTTAGTTAACATATTAAATATTATGAAGTAAACCTGACAAAAGTAAACCAAGCAGAAATAACTAAAATACATAAACAAATAATAATATAGAGTGGTGCTTGTCAATATAGAATGTATAAGATTTAGTTATATGTTCTATATAGTACTCGCACTACTTTATTACAACAAAAAGCGTCTTAGATGCTATTTAAGACTATTACAATAATAAAATAAGAAATGGAGATTAAAATTTGTGCTAAAAAATGACGGGAGAAAATCCAATAGCAAAGCAAGTAAGAAGAAACACAAACTAAAACAAGTTAAGTGTGGTAAGTGTAAGAATATAACAGAATATCATGAATCGGATATTGAATCTGTTAGTGGAATGAAAGTAATTTTATGTGATTTTTGTGGAATAGAAATTAATTTAAAATAATATAAAATAAAGAATTATGGGAGAGAGTAAAATGATTGAAATAAAAAGAGATGATTATAGTTGTGATGAGGAATTTATAGCAAAGGTTTATTGTTTAAAATCAGATAATAATATGACAAATAAAGAATGTAACACATATATAAATTCAATGCTTGGAAGTAATTATGGAGAATCTACAACTAGAGGTATAGCTAAATATATAAATTTAGGACAAGAAATTCAATCTGAAAGAAATTTATCAGAATTAAAAGGTGAAAATAAAGAAATTACAACATTAAAACATGAATATAACAACTATGAGCAAGTTAAAAGCTACAAAGAAGTTGTTGAAATAAATAAAGATGGAAGTTATTCAAGTGATAGATTAATAGGAATTGAAAACGAAGACAATCTAAAAGATGAGAATTTTCTATTAGGAGTACATAATTACGATGCTAAAGCATGGCAGATAGTTTCTGCAAGAAATAGTATTTGGAATACTCAAGTAAAGGGTGGTACTATAACGAAATTATATGCAAGTAAAATTAACGTTAAACCTAGAGTTAATAGTGTATCTACAGAAGAAATAAAGGAATGGTTTAAAGAATTTGATAGAGAAAACAAAACGGTTAAAAATATAAACTATAAACATAAAGAAGGTAAATTACTATTTGAATTTCCAATGGTAGATTTGCATTATGGAAAAAAAGGATATGTTTTTGAGGTTGGCAAGGAAAGTAGTTCGGAACAAACAGAACAGAATTTTTTAAAAGTAATATGTGATTTTAAAAATAGATTAAAAGACAAGCCTATATCAAAAATTGTGTTCCCAATAGGTAATGATTTATTTAACAGTGATTCTACTGATGGGTCTACCACTAGAGGCACAAAACAAGATAATGATATGAGATGGAAACAATTATTTAAAAGTGGCTTAAAAATGATTACACAAGGTATAGATGTGCTATCTGAAATAGCACCTATAGATTTAATCTATGTAGAAGGAAATCACGATACAATGTCTGCATATCATTTATTTGTTGCACTAGACGCTTATTATAGAAAGGATGATGTTGTAAATGTTATTGATAGTGCATTAACAAGACAATATTATAAATGGGGTAAGTGTTTAATAGGATATTCTCATGGAAATTGTGAGGGTAAAAGGATAAGTGGTTTAATGCAAAAAGAACAACCCAAATTATGGGGAGAAACTTTGTATAGAGAATGGCATTTAGCCCATTTACATCATGAAATAGCCAAAGAAGATAATGGTCTGGTAATAAGACATTTACCTTCAATAACTGGAACTGATGCGTGGCACTATAATAGTGGATACGTAGGAGCATTACAAAAATGTCAAGCTTTTATTTGGGATAAAGAATCAGGACTTATGGATATATTAATGAGTTATGTTTAAATATAAAATAATATAAAGTAGGAGAAAAATATGAAGAAGTCTAAATGTGGATACACAATCAATAAACCTAAGAATTGGGTGAATACTGTAATGGAATTAACACCACTTGTACTTATTTTAGGTAGTATTTTAGGAGTTTTATTTATAACAATAATTTAAAATATAATAATATGAAGGGCAAAGGTAGATATTATGGAAGAATATTTAAACTACAAACAAATAAGAATTCATCAATTAAAGGAAAAAGAATGTCTTGATAATAGAACAATATGGCTTGATGAAACTATAACGGGTGATACAGAATTTATGGTTTTAAAAATGTTTGATAGAATTGTAGCTATGGATGTTAAGTCAAAAATAACTCCTGAAAACGCTGAACCAATTTTATTAAAAATTAGCTCGTATGGTGGAAATGTGGATGCGTCACTAAGTATCATTTCAAAAATTGAAGCACTACGAATTTTACAGTATCGCATACATGGATATGCTTATGGTAAATGCATGTCAGGAGCGTTTAAAATTTTCATCGCTTGTACTAAGAGATTTGCTCAACCAACTACAGATTTACTTTGCCATATGCCTAATCACGGTGAATATGGTGGTTTCTACACTATGGAAGATGATAGACGTAGATATACTAGCTCTAAAAGGTCATGGGATAGATGTAAAAAAGTAATAATAAAATATACTAATCTCACAGATGAAATGCTTGAAGAATCAGTTAGTAAAAATGAAGATATGTGCTTTTGGGCGGATGAGAGTATTGAACAAAACTTAGGAATTGTTGACGAATTATTCTAAATAAAAACTAATAAAAACTAATATAGAGTGGAGGATAGGATTATGAGTGAAAAAGTTATTAATATGGAAATTGGAACAAATGAGAATGTGGAAGAGATTTTAGAATACACGAGTGAAGAAATAATGGGAAATATTACAGTAGATGAAGAATTAAAAAGAATACAAATTCAAGATAAACCTATATCTAAACTATCAAAAGAAACTAAGAATGGAACAATATATAAAGATATTATGGAACAAACAGAAGTATTAGGAGCATGTTTTCAAACTCTTTTAGGTTTTGGTGTAGATTACGTTTCTTCTCTTACAATTGCACAAAATATGATAACTAATATGGTTGAAACAGAGAAAATTAAAATACAAAATGTATTAACTCAACAATTATAATAAAAACACGTTAATAATATAAAACAAAATAAATATCAAAATTAAAAGGAGAATAATAAATATGGTAAAATACGAATTAGAATCAAAGGAAGAATTTCTTGAATTTGCAATAGACAGACTCAATGATGAGGATAATATATCTTTAATAGTATTAGAGGACAACATAGAAATAATCTTAGACTGTCGTGAATTTGAATGTAAATCACTTATTAAAGAAATAAACGCAGAATATTGTATATATGTGATAACTAAAAATACTGTTAGGAGTGGTATTTATTTAGAAATTACACCAGTTACATTTGATGAAGATTGCATAATGGAAAATTATATTGAGAATGATTTGGTTGCTGTGCAAGATGGATTATTAGATGACGAAGAATTATTAGACATAGATGCCGAGGAATTAATTATATTGGATTATGAGTATGACAATGAAGAAACATGTAATTGTGAGTGTTGTCAAGGATGTTGTGACAATAATGAAGAGGAAAATGAACCAGTAACCAATGAAATATTCGAATGTGAAGATGTTATTACTGCCAAATTAGAATTTATAGAAGATACTTTAGAGAATTATGGTGAAATTAGTTTAATCACAAATTATGAAACTGCTAAAGAAATTGCAATGGAATATGGAATACATGATTATTTAGATTATTTTGCTATAGATTTACAAAGTGACGTAGAAGGATATTTAGTTGAAATAACTGAGGATGAATTATTTGTTATTGAACCAATTGAAAGAATAGATGGTTATTTCACAATTGAAACCGATAGATTGTATATTGATTTTGATGTAGAAGAATATTTAGATGAAGATTTTTATGAAAATTATTTAAATGTTGAAGAGTGTCTTGGAATCAAAATACAAGAAGTAGAATTAGAGTTTAGTAAGTTAAAGTAATGTAAATATATTTTGATATAGAAGATTAGATTCTTAGTCTTCTATAATGAGAGTATATAAGAATTAAATAAAGTCATAATAATATAAAAAATATGTTGACAAATTAAGTTGAAAATGGTAATATTATATTAAGGATAGAATCATATAAAGGAGTCGACACTTTTATATGATTTGATAAGTGTGGGTTTTATCTACCGTCACTCTTCCTTGATTTTTACATATAATAATCACGGTGGATAAAATAATATAAAAGAGGTAGATAATAAAATGATAGACTTAGAACAAATAGTAAAAGTTAGATGGAATGGTTGTACAAGAAAATGGTATGAATCTAAAGGATATATTTATACAAAGCAAAATGAATTTTTTGATTGTAAGTTAGAGGATTTACAAAAGGGTTCAACAGTAAAAGTTTTAGTAATATGTGATTATTGTGGAGAAGAATTTCCAAAAGAATATAGAAATTACTTTAAAGAAAGAAAAATAGTTGAAAAAGATTGTTGTAAAAATAGAAAATGTATGGTTAAAAAATCTAAAGAAGTTAATTTAAAAACTATTGGTGTAGAAAATCCTATGCAATTAAAGGAAATAAGTGAAAAATCAGGTGTGAATCATAGAACTCCTTTTAATGAAGTAGTTTTATTATGTGAAGAAAAAGGACTTTTATTATTAAGTAAAGAGAGTGATTATAAAAACGATAGAACTCCAATTTTTATAATATGTAATAAACATGAATCAGAAGGAATACAAGAAACTAAATTTGCTAATATAAAAAAGAATAAAACTTGTTGTTTTTTCGGAGGGCATGATTTAATAGGATTAAGTAAAAGATTAAATGGGGAAGATGTTTATAATGATTTCATAAAACATGGATTAACTCCATTATTTAAACCAAATGAATACAAGGATAATCAAACTATATTACCATATATATGCGATAAACATAAAGATAAAGGAATACAATACAGAGCATATATGAATATAGACAATAATGAAGGATGTTCATATTGTGCAAAAGAGAGAATGAAAGAAAAAATGAGGTTTGATGAGAAATATGTTTTTGATAATTTGATTAATAAGGGATTAATACCGATTGAGGGCGAAAGATATATTAATAGAAATACTCCTATAAAATACAGATGCATTAAACATCCAAACGTTATACAACACATTATATTTGGAGGATTCTTTAATACAGAATGTGCTTGTGATTATTGTAGAATGGAGAAAAGTTTATACAGTTTAAATAGATATTTTAGAAGTTCTTTAAGTTTTTGGAGAAAAGAAGCTGAAAATAACTGTAACCATATGTGTATTTTAAGTGGAGTAAAACAATATGAAGTTCATCATTTATATTCCTATAATTCAATAATAAAAGATGTTGTTGATGAATTAAAGTTAGATTTCAAAAATGTTAAAGATTATTCTGAAATAGATTTATTAAATATAAGAAATAAAGTAATAGAAAAACATAAATTATCAAAAGGAATATGTTTAAATACTAAATTGCATATTATTTTTCATCAAGTTTTTGGAAAATTAAATAATACAAAAGAACAATTTGAGGAATTTAAAGAGAGCTATTATAATGGCGAGTTTGATAATGATTTAGAAGAAGAACTAAAATCTTACAATTCTATAAGAAGGTTAAATGAAAACAGAATAAAGAGTGATTTTAATGAAGCTATGTAAAATTGTAGCTTCATTTTTAATGCATAAAAATATAAGGAAGTGAAAATATGACAACAAGAGCAATAACAAGTAAAACTAAATCTAAATCCACAACTAAAAAAGAAGACAAGCCAATAGTAGAAATTACTTGTACTTGTTGTGGTGAAACAAAACATGATACTGAATTTTATAGTAGTCAAAGTGAAATATTTAAAGCAAATAATAAGATGTGTATTTGCAAAAATTGTGTAATTGAGATATTTGATTTTTATAAGGCTAAATATAAGGATGATGAACAAGCTTCTATATATCGAACTTGTGAATTATTAGATGTTTATTATACTGAAAATTTAATAGAATCTTCGAGAAAAGAGATGCTTAAAAGAGGTTCAGAAACTGGAAGTGTTATGAAATTCTACATGAAGAACGTGGGAATGAATCAATATAAAAATATGTCTTTTGAAGATAGAGAGATAACACATATACATGCTAAGGAAATTTTATATGAAAAAGAATTAGCTGAATTAACAGAAACTAAGAAAGAGAAAAAAGCTAAGGAAGATTGTATGAAGCTTATAGGATATGATGCATTTTCTAGTGAACCTGTAAAAGAAAAGAAAGCATTATATTCAAAACTTGTAGGATTTTTAGATAGTTCTACACTTAAAGATAATTTTAAGATTCCAATTGTTATCCAAATTGTGAAAATGTTTAATCAAGCAGACCAATTAGATAGGGCATTATCTGAACATTTAAGTAACCCTGATGTTATTTTAAAATCGTCAGATGACATAAATAGGATAATAGGGGCTAAACAGAAAATAACTTCTGCTGTTTTAAGTATGGCTAAAGATAATGGAATAAGTGTAAATTACAGTAACAATAAAAGTAAAGGAGCTGGAACACTTACTGGAATAATAAAAGAACTACAAGAGATTGGATTTGAAGATGCTGATGTTAATTTGTTTGATGTAGAAACATTAGGTGGAATTAAGCATGTTGCTGATGAGAGCAATAAATCTATTGCGGAGCAATTGCAGTTTGATGAGAATGATTATACAGAAATGATAAGTGAACAGAAAATATTAATAGAAAAGTTTCAAAAATCATCAGATAAAATGGAAGAAGAAAATAGAAAAATAAAAACAATTTTAAACTTAAATGGTTTGAAATATTAAGGAGGGAGTCTATAGAAAATGGATTTCTCAATAAAACAAGGAAAAGAATATATGTCAGATACAAAAAAAGAAGGATATATGAGATTAGCACAAATAATACAATGGGGAAGAAAGTATCCCACAAAATTCGTTGAAAGATTTTTTGGTGTATTTCTATTAGATTATCAAAAATATGTTTTTATGAATAGTTGGTCAACTCCATTTTGTGTATGGTGTCAATGTCGTTCTAGTGGTAAATCAACATTAGGAAGTCCATTTATAATGGCTAAATCAATATTGATTCCTAATTTTCAAGGGTATTTACTTGCAGGAGATGGCTCTCAGAGTAAGGAATTATTTCAGAAAATTGAGAAAATTGCTAATAGAGAAATTACCTCATTTACAGGGTTAACAGATGTATTTGGCAACGAATTAGTTAAGAGTGCCTCAAACACCAGTGGATTTACACATAATCCAAATTCCTTTGAATATAAGCTTTATAATGGTTCTAAGGTCAATACCTTAAATTCCGTTCCCGATAACCTTCGTTCGAAAAGAAGCAACTGTAACTTCTACGATAAACTTTTGTCGCCTTATATAGTAATATATAAGTGAAAATTATTCAATATCGGTGAATCCTAAGTCAGAAATGATATGGCGATACCGAGATAAGTTAAAGGTTTAAAAACTTTTGACCATCGTAACGCATAGAGATTGAAACTTTATATTAATATTATAAAGATATAAAATATCTCCAAGAGTGAATAACAACCTTGTAGGTTGAAAATGTATGCTGAACTTATAAGAAATTATAAGAAGTAGAGGATAAAAAGCCTTTACGATAACAAAAATTGGAAGCAGGTTTCATACCAGACGATTTATTTGTAACAACAGAGCCATTTACAACACAAAATAGTAACTTTGCTTTAGGTGGTGAATCACAAGATGTAACTTTAATACCTAAACAATTTCCTAATCAGTTAATTTACGCTTCATCAGCATCAAGTATTGACCAATATTTCTTTAAAAAATATAAGGAATTTTCTAAAAGAATGTTTTTAGGGGATAAAAAGTATTTTGTTGCAGATATAAAAGATGAGGTTGTAATGAGTGCAACATTTAATGGAAAAGTGTATCCTGTATCTCTGTTAGTTCAAGAAACAATAGATAATGCTATGAGAGAAAACCCTGAAAAAGCAAATAGAGAATATAAAAATATATTTTCTAAAGAGGGTGGAGACAATCAAATTATTAAACGTGCAAGCATTATAAGAAATTCTAAAAATTACAAACCTATACTAACGAATGAAACTAATGAAATGAAGTTTATTTTAGCTCAAGACCCAGCAAGAAAATCTGATAATTCTATTACAACTATAGGATTGTTATATCACGATGAACATGTTGGTTATAAATTGAGATTATGTAATTGTGTTAATTTTCTTGATAAAGGAAACAAAGTTAAACAACAAATGAGAATACCAGACCAAATCAAAGAAGTTAAAATTTTATTAAATAGTTACAATGGAAAAGGCAAGGCACAGTGCGAAAACATACATAAGTTGTTGGTTGATGCAGGAGCTGGAGGTCAAGGACTGTCAATAGCAGATGAATTTATGGAAGATTATAAAATTGACGGAAAAGACTATAGAGGATTGATAGATAAAGAAAACTGTTCAGAATATATTACTACATTTCCTAATGCTTTAGATAAACTTAAATTAATATCCCCACAAAAATATAAGAGAGATATGTTTGATGCTCTAGTAGAAATGATGAATATGGACTTAATTGAATTCCCTTCAAATTATGACGGTAGAGGATATTTACGGTTTGAGGAGAGTATGACAGAATGTTATACGGATGAAGATAACAAATCGAAAAAGAAAACTGAAGCAAAGGAAAATATATATAAATTAAGTGATGATGAAATTTTATCTTTAGTAAATTTAGATTTAGCAAAAGAAGAATTGGTCAATATTCATAGGATAGATTCATCAAATGAGAATTATAGATACGACTTACCTGCCGACAAAAAAAGAAAGATGCATGACGATAAAGCGTATACGATTGCGATGCTCGCGTGGGAGTTAAAAAATATAAGAAGAGATGAATTTTATGAAGGTAAAGGAAAGCAAAAAGTAAACATCTTGGATTATTGCATGTAAATAATAATATAAAACTATAAACACACAATTTCCAAATCCTCAAAGAAAGGAGGTATACAAATTGACAACTAAAAAAATAACTAAAGAATCAATAGAATTATCTCAATCATTAAAAGAAACTCAAGAACTTGAAGAAGAATCTCATCGTGATTATGTATCATTTGCAAAAGATAGTTCTGTTTCAAATAAATCTTCTGCATATTCTTCTATTCAAAATAATAAAGCAAGGAAAACATCTAAAAGTAATATAAAGAAATTTTTAGATAATCCTACTGACAATTATTTACAATTACAACAGTCTTCACAATATCTTAAAAATACAAATGGTATTTATAATAGATTAATATTCTATTTTTCATCATTATTAACATATGAACATTATTTATACCCTGTAGTGAGTTCAGATAAATTGGATAACGATAAAAAAGTAACAAAAGTTTATGAAGACGTTGCAATAAATTTAGAAAAATATAATTTAAAGTTTAATTTACCTAAATTTACAGAATACATATTTACAGATGGAGAAGTATTTTTATATAAATTAGAAGATACAAAAGGAATTGTATTTAAGAAAATTCCAAATGAATATTGTAGAGTTAGTCAAATGGAAGATGGAGTTTTTAGATATGAAATAAATGTTACTAAATTTACAGATATTACAATACAAGAATTTCCACAAGAATTTCAAAATTTATATAACGTATTTCATGATAAAGAAAAATCAGATAAAAATAAGAAACAGAATAAGAATCAAAACAATATTCTCAATAATATTAATAACAACTATATAAATTATGGATGGTTTCAAATTAGTAATAAAGGAGTTTGTTTTCCTACTCAATGGAATAATTTTCATTCATTTCCTATGATGTCCTATTTATTACCAGATATTATGGATATAGATTCTATTAAGGATTTAAAGAAAGATTCTGATAGATTAGATAATACAAAATTTATACATAGTAAAGTTGAAACTAATAAAGATACTGGATTACCTGTAATGGATTTAGATATTGTAAAAGCATATAACAAATCTATTCAAGATAAATTGCCTGATGGAATGGTAGCTATTACTAATCCATTTGTAACAAACTCTATTCAACTAGCAGGAAGTCAAAGTAATATAAATAATATTGTTGAACAAGCTACAGATTATATTTATTCAAGTGCAGGAGTAAGTGATTTACTCTTTTCTAATAAGAAATCATCTAGTGAAGCACTTAAACAATCTATTGCAGTTGATGTTCAAATACTATTATCATTTATATTACCATTATATATTAATTATATAAACTTTGAATTAAGACAATATAATTCTGTTTATAGATTTGCTGTAAGAATATTAGAAACAACATTATTATCTAGAAAAGATGATTTAACACTTAGTATGGCAAGTATGAATGTAGGCGGTTCTAGATTAAAGTTTATGGCTTTATGTGGACATACTCCTATTGAAGCGAGAACTCTTAGAAAACTAGAGAATGCTTTAGGTATGGATGAATTATTAACTCCTAAATTAAATGGTAATGTAATTAGTGGAAATGCAGATGGAACTTCAAATGTTGGAGGAGCACCTACAGCTGAATCAACAGGAACGGTAGGAGATAACACAGAAAAGGCTAACGAAAACAAGTAAATAATATAAAACATATGGACGATAAAGGATGTGATAAAAATGTTTATATATTGTTTTGAAAAGAAAGATAAGGAAGATTTGATTTCTAAGGGATATAGGTATTTAAAAGAAGAAACTGTTGGTCTTGGCGATAAAAAAGCCTATGTGTTTATAGATGATAATAAACTGAATTTTGAAGAATTAGATAATAAGAAGTTTATTAAAAGTAATAAGATGAATTTCTAAGTGAAGGGAGGTGAAAATTAGTGGAATACAAATATATACCAACTAAATTTGAATCAATAGGTAATACAGACAAAGTAAATGATGAGTTTGTTCGTTGCTCGATTTCGGTTCTCGGATTGGAACAGGTAGCAAATAATACTCATTTTAATAAAGAAAGCGTAGATAAAGCAACCCCAACTTTAGGATATATACCAGTAATAGGATATATGAGAGAAGGAGAGTTTCAAGGACATGGACAAGAAATAGTTCTTAAAGATGATGGTGGAGTAGAATTTATTGTAAAAACAATCCCTTACGGTGTAGTTATAAAAGATTCAGCAAGATATGAGGATATGACTCATTTAAATGGGACAAAAGAATCTTATTTAGTGACAGATTGTTATATTTGGAGAAGATATTTAGATGATGTAGATATGATTAATTCGTTGAAACAAAGCATGGAAATTATGGTTAATAATTGTGATTGGGATGAAAATGGAGTATTACAAATTACAGATTTTTCCTTCTCTGCTCTTTGCATGATTTCCGTAGAACCTGCTTTTGAACTTTCTAAGATAAGAACATTAGACAAATTCTCTAAATCAGACTTTAAGGCAGAATATACAGCAATGTGTGGGGCTTTAGATATATATTTAAGCGATAATAAAATAAAAGAAAGTAGGGTGATAAAAAAGATGGAAAATAAAATTGAAGAAGAAGTAGTAGAAGTAAAATTAGCAGAAGAGACTCCTGTTGAGGAAATAGTTGAAATGACTAAAGAACCGATTGTTAAAGATGAAGAAAAAATAGAATTAAAAGAGGCTAAGAAAAAGGAAGACCCAAAAACAGTAGAACCAAAAGTTCCAACTGAAAAAGGCACACCTGTAGAACCAGTAGTTCCAGTTAACAAAACTATACCTGAAGATAAAAAGAAGAAAAAGGTTGTTGCAGAAAAGGTAGTAGAAGAAGTTGTAAGCGTGAATTTTGAAGCAGAATACGATTCTATAAAATCTAGTTTTGATAAACTTGAAATTAGTAATAATGAATTGAAGGCAAAATTCAATGACATTACATCACAATTTGAAACTTTAAATACAGAAGTAATCTCTCTGAGAGAGTTTAAACTTAATGAAGAAAATCAGAAAGCATTTGAATTGAGAAAAATTGAAGTTGATAAAATTATAGCAGAATTCTCTTTTGAAGAAGAAGAGATTAAAGACATACGTCAAAAAGCGTACTCTAATGAAATTGCAACAGAGGAATTGGAAAATTCTTTATTTACATTAGAAGGAAGAAAACTTCATGCTAAAAAACAATTTTCAGCTAAGAAAGTAGAAGCAATAGTTGAAAAACCTGTAGTTAAAATTACAGAAGAACAAACAGTTAAAAGTGTTTACGGTTCAGCCGATAAATATTTTAAATAGTAACAATACAAGATATTAATATAAAAACAACAAAACAAATTAAAATTCGAGGAGGAATATATAATGATAAGATTAGACAAAATTAAAGGTTCAGCTCACATAGCTTCATTTACATTCGCAACAACTTTAACAAACGGTGCAGTAGTTGCATTAGGTGCTTTAAACACAGACGGTGAAAGTTACATAGGTGGTGCTGTAGCTAACGTTGCTACAGATAAAATAGTTTTTCATGCTTCAGTAGAATTACAATATGCAGTTGATGCAATGGAAGAGGATTACACTCTTAAAATAGGTGGTAAAGGTAGAGGTTATATTCTTGAAAAAGGAGATATCGTAACAATTACAGATGACCAACTTACTGGAACTACAGTTGTAGGTGGATTTGTATTACCAGTAGTAGGAACTAAACTTGCTTTTAGTGCATCAGCTAGAACAACTGAAAATTTAGCTTTCCAAGTAATAGAAAAAACAACTCTTGGTGGAGCAGTAGCAACAGCTTTAGAAGTAATATACGCTTAATTTATAAAAATAAAATAATATAAAAATTAATAATACAATTCGAGGAGGAATATATAATGATAGCAAAAATGACTGATTTACAGAAAGTATCTTTAGATACATATAGGGGTGTTGTAACAAACTACTCTACATCAGAAGGAAATGACGCAATAAGAAATGCAATATTAGAAGCAGTAGGTGGCGAATGGTCTTATAATAAATTTATGAAAAATCAATATGATGTATATGAGATTCTTATTGAAACACTTTCTATTGGAATGGGAACTCTTTTATTAGACCAATTAAACAACTTTGTTGAAATGAAAGATACTAATTTAGGAGATACTACTACATTTATTGTAGAGGATAATTCTTTATTTAAAGTAGCATCTATATGTGATGGTAACACAGATATCAGAAGACAGAAATTACATTCAAGAAAATTCCCAATAACTACTGAAAGACTTGGTTTAAAGGTGTATGCTGATTTAGAGATGTTTATGGCAAATAGAATAGATTGGACTAAAATGATAAACAGAGTTTCAGTTTCATTCAATGCAGAAATAGGTAGTAGAATATATAACGCATTATATGCTTCATACGCAGGACTAAACGCTCCTTATGCTGTAACAGGTGTTTTTACATCTGAAGCACTAGCAGATATGGTTGCACATGTAGAAGCACAAACAGGTCAAACTGTTGTTATCTATGGTACTAAGAAAGCATTAGGTAAAATTACTAACGCTAATCTTTCTGATAAAATGAAAGACGAATTACACTTAGTAGGACATTTTGGTAGTTTCCAAGGAACAGAATTACTTGAATTACCACAAGCTCACAAAGCTAATACAGATACATTTGTAGTAACAGATGACTTCTTACTTGTAGTTCCAAATGGTGAAAAAATAGTAAAGGTTGTTTTAGAAGGAGAACCTACTATGTATGAAACATCAGCAGGTGCAAGAAACGATGAGCAAATGGAATTCTTCTTTGCTAGAAAAGTTGGTATTGCTGTATTAAAAGCTTCACAATATGGTTTTTACAAAATATCATAATAAGAATATAAAATATAAAAGTAGATATATTAATTTATGTCTACTTTTTAATAATTAAATTAGATAGAAAAGGAGATTAATAAAAATGGCAAATGTAAAGAAAGAAACTATAGATGTAGTAGAAAAAGCAGAAGATAAGAAAATAGAGACTAAAGTAGAACCTAAAATAGAGGTTGAAGCAAAAAAGGAAACAGTAGTACAACCTAAAAAAAGAATAAAAGTAGATAGAACAACAGAAGTTAAAATAATGAATAATACAAATGGAATATTTATTTATGAAAATGATAAGACGAATACGAGTTGTATTCTAACTAAATTTGGTGACGAAGATTATTTAACTATTGATGAATTATTAAAAATGAAAAATTCACATAGAGATATAATTGAGAAATTTTGGATAAGAATTGTAAATGTTGAAAATGAAGAAATTGAAATGGAAGATGTATTAAATTTTCTATTGATAGATGATTTATATAAAAATGCATTAAATGCTGAACAAGTTGATGAAATGCTTTTAACAGAATCTGATGAAAGATTTGAAACAGTATTTTTAAAACTACATAAAGAATTTAAAAATAGAATAATAGAAAGAGCTACAATTTTATTTGAAGAAAAAAGATTTAATGATTTCTATAAAATGCAACTTATAACAGAATATTTAAATAACGATGAGTTTTTCAAAGAAATTGCTGAGAGAAAGTAATATAAAAAGGTGGTGAAACAAATAAATGGCTACCACATTTCAAGATATATATAATAAATTCTTATTTCAAGTAAGAGATTTAGAGTTTGATTTATTAGAAGATGCTGAATTAGAACAACTACTATATAATTATTTAGAAAATGCTACAGTAGAATTCAAACAATGTAGAAAAGATTTAAATGATTTTGATAAAACTTTAGAGCAGTTTAATGTAAATTTATCTATTGAGGAAATATATATCGTTTCTTTAGGAATGGTATTACATTGGTTAAGACCTAAAATCAATAGAGAAGAACTATTAAAGCAATCTATAGGTGATAGAGATTATAAATTAGCATCTAATTGGCAAACTTTAGGTAAATTAATGGATAGAGAAATAATGATACAAAATAATCTTAAAAACTACATATCAAAATATCAATATATTGCTAGTGAAATCTAGAAAGGAGGATTTTTTATTATGGGAAAGTTTGATTTATTTAGAAAACTAAATACAATAAATGGTAGTACGTCACAAGAAGTAATCGTAAATAATATAGAAAAAGAATTTGACCAATATATAAAAAATACTCCTAATTCTTATATTTCTACTAGATATAATGATGTAAGTAATGTAGAAATTAAATGTACATTACAAGATGCAGGTTTTAATGATAAGAAAAATGGTGATGAGAAAATACTTTGTACTTATTTATCTTGTGATTTAAAACAAGGTGATATTATAAAAATAGAAAGTAAAATATATCTTATTACATTTCAAGAAGATAATACTATTAAAACACATAATACATATATTGTAAGACCTTGTAATAGTCAATTAAAGTTTAAATATAATGGAGTTATTTATTCCATTCCCGCAATTATTACGAATCAAAGTCCATATTTAGTTGGAGTTGCTGATGGGAAATATTTTGATGTAGGAAACGTGAAATTAAGTTGTTCTCTTGGAATAAATTTATTAAACAAGGATGTAGTTAAAGTTATATTTAGAGGAATGAGATTTATTCTTTATTCAAATGGAGTAAGAATTGCTTATAAAATAACCTCAACAGATACTATTTCAAAAGAAGGATTATTAGCACTTGTATTAGAAGAAAGTAACGACTTAAAAATTGAGGATGTGGGAGATGTGGCTTTTAACAATTATGAAACTAATACCGAACTAGAAACACCTGTGATTCCAACACCAACATATAAGATAGTTAGTTCTACAGGGGATGTTAATTATTTATTTAATGGAAGTGTTAGAACATTTAAGGTTGTCAGTGCAGATGGTACAACTATAACAGATAACTCATTTACTTTTACTCTAGGTCAAAGTTCAACTAATCCTGCTATGACACCAATAATGCTTATAACTCTCATAGATAATAAAACAACCTTAGCTGTGCGTTTAACTCCACATGTTACAAATAAAGGATATTTCCTTTTAATTGCCACAGATTCTTTAGGTAATATAACTAGTCGAGAATTACGAGTGAAGGGAAATTATGATATATAAATAATATAAAAGATTAAAGGAGTATTTATATGAAAATATTTAATATTAAACAAGCAGATATATTCATTAAGAACTCTGCTACTCCAATAGGAGTAAATACAGGGAATAAATTTAAAGTGTTCATAGAATTTGAAGAAAACCAAATATTTAAAGATTTAATGGTGCGATGGCTAAATAAAGAATTTTAGCTATTTTTTATTGCCCAAAATAATACGATTTAAGGGAGGATTTATAATATGGGATTGAGTATTAACAAAATATCATTTAAAAAATGGTGTATGGATAACTTATCAAAAAAAGAAGCAAACAATATTTTAGACAGATGGGATTATGAATTAAATAATAAAAAACCTGATGAAATTGGATATAGTTCAAAAGGAGAAAACAATAAAGGATATTGGTTTAAGTGCTTAGAGCATCTTGAACATGGAAGTGAATTAAAAAATATTAAGAATTTCGTATATGGACATAAGAAAAGTATAGATTGTTACCAATGTAATTCTTTTGCTCAGTGGGGAATCGACAATATATGTAGTGATTTCTTAGAAAAATATTGGGATTATAATAAAAATGATAAACTAGAACTAAATCCTTGGGAAATATCTAAATGTGTATATAAGGAAGTTTGGATATTTTGTAAAAACAAAGATAAGCCTCATCATGGAAGCTACATTATAGGATGTGGTTATTTTGTAAAAGGTAGACGTTGTCCTTATTGTAGTCATAGAGGTGGAAAAACCCATCCATTAGATAGTTTTGGTCAATACATAATAGATAATCATGGAGTTAAATTTTTAATTGACATATGGTCTGATAAAAATAAGGTATCTCCTTTTGAATATGCACCAGGAAGTAATTATAAAGTTTGGTGGAAATGTTTAGATAATAAACACGATGATTATTTAAGAGAGATAAGCAGTTCAAATAGATTTGAATATCGTTGCCCTGACTGTGTTCAAGAAAGAAATGAAAGTTTACTTGAAGAAAAGACTAGACTATATTTAAATGAGTTGGGATATGATATTTTACATGAGCGTCATTGCACTATTATCCCTAAAAATCCTAAAACAAAAATGCCTTTACCTTTTGATAATGAAATAAATATAAATGGAATAAAACTTATTTTGGAGGTTCATGGAATTCAGCATTACAAATTATGTGGATTTCATATTTTAGCATCTAAACATAATAATACAACACCAGAGTATGAATTTCATATGCAAAAAGTAAGAGATAAATATAAAAGTTATGTAGCATATAGAAATGGTTATAAGTATATTGCTATTCCATATACTTCTGACAATAAAAAGGAAAAATATAAAACTTTAATTGATAATAAGATTAAAAAAATACAAAATAAGTAGGTGAAATAATTTGAGCAACGTTTCCATGAAATTTCGTAATATAACAAAAATAAAAAATGGTATTATTAATTTAATTTCACACGACAATAAAATCAAGAGGTACGTCTTATATCTTACGAGAGAGCCTTTAAATTTGTCAGCTTATGATACATCTAGTATTTTACAAGACCAACCAGATGTTGAAATTGATTTGGTTTTTGGAGACCCACATATTTATGGTTCAAGTTTTAATGATGTTGTATTAAGTGCATCACAAGTTACAATATTTGTACATAGATATATGGGAGACCTTACTGGGAAAGCACTTGGCATAAATACTCTAATAGTGGATATAGTAACTCCTTTGGAATTCAATATTTTAAATGAAACTGAAGACCGTAATTCTGCCATAGCATGTTCTATATGCGATTTGGTCGACGATACATCAATTGGAGTAGGAAAAGCAAGTGTTGTTAAATATACTGAGTCAAGATACAGTCTTACTGATAATAATTATGAGATTCTTAGTTTATTCATAGAAGTTTCCACATCAAATTTAAGAGTTAATAAATAGAATAAATAAAGTAAATAGAACAAGTAGGTGATTATTTATGTTAGAGAATATTTTAAATGAACCATATGAATTAATTGAAATAGACAAAGAAACAAATGAAATAAAAAATGAAATATATATTTATCCTATTATTATTAAAGATTATTTTAAATTTCAAATATTAACAAGATTATTATATGTGAGTAAAGGTAATTTTTCAGAAACAGAAATTCCTTTATTAGATTTAATTGTATTTCATTTAATTGATGTTGAATTAACTGACGAACAAAATATTATTAATAGAAATGATAGAATAAAAGAATTAGAACAAGTGTTTTCAATAATTATTAGAAAAGAAATACATTTTTATGAAGATAAAACACATTATCAATTTATTTCAGATGATAAGAAAAGTATAATACATAATTTAAATTACAATGAAATTAGAACAATAATAATGAATCAAAATTTAATGTTTGAGCCTAAGATTTATAAAAATAAATTAGTGCAAGAATGGGCAGATTCAACTTTAAATGCAAAAATGAAAAATCAGCCCAAGATTGGAATGGAAGAGATGTTATCAACTATTTCTGTGAAAACAGGTAAACATTATTGGGATTTAAAAGAATATAGTATTTATCAAATCTATAGTGATTTTTATAGATTAAGAAAAGACAAAAATTATGATACAAGTTACGCAATGAAATTACAAGGAGTTGATATAAGTATAGAAGATTTTGCAGAATGTCTAGATTTATATAAAAATCCTTATGATAGTGTATTTGTTGATGATGGGAAATTAGACCAAATAAAAAATGTTTGTAAATAGAACTAATTATGGTTTTATTTAACATATATAAAATAAAATAATATAAAATACAAGGAGGAATAATTAATATGATAGCAGATATTTTTAAAGTACTATTAATTGATAATGCAACTGGTGAAACATTTGCAAGAACAACATTGGAATCAGCTTCAATAGAAATAAAAGAAGAGTCAAACGAGGTGGAAGGTGGAGGTTCAGTTTATGCTATAATTCATAATGGAAAAAAAGAAACTATCGCATTGTCAGATGTAGAAGTCGACTTTGGCATTATAGCTAAACAACTTGGAGTAGACGCAGTTACAGGAGCAACAATAGCTTATGCTATGCCTAAATTTTATACAGTAGAAACAGGTTTAATAATAACATTAGATAATGAACCATTAGTAGGTTCAATGTCTATATTTACAGAAGCAGGAGTTCCTATATTGGCAGTGGGTATTACATCAACTGTTGGAAAAGTAGTTACTCTTGCAACAGGTGTAGTAGGAGACCAAATAGAAGTAAGAACATATAAATATCTTACTGGAGTGACAACTCAGTCTATAGAAATAAACAATACAAAGTTTGCAAAAGGTGTTACTGCTGTACTTGAAACAATAGAGATAACTCCTGAAGAAGTTCCTATAAATATCATTCAATTTATCTTTGATAGTTGTGCTTTTGATGGTGGATTTAAAATTGATACAAAGATAATAAGATGGTTGCACAAACTATCTTAGCCTCGTACATTCAGAAATGAGTGTAGGACACAGATTTAATTGCAGGTAACTCCCAAGAGCCTTACACCACAATATAACTGAAAAGATTATATGAAGGTACGAAAGTAGAAAAAACGTAAGGATGGATATAAGGTTAAATCCTAAGTATCTGATAATATTCTACATATTATAAAACGGATGTTCATGCAGGTAAGCACCTAATGAGTAGAAATACTACGGTGAAACTTCAACGACTATCCTTGAAATAGGAGTAAAGCCACAAGCGATTGGTGGAAGAAAAAGTCTGCCCTTAACAAATAATGTTGAAGGTGAAGAAATAGTCTACTCACGTTGAGAAATCAAGTGGTCACTTAATTAACTAGAGTGACATTTATGGAGTAGCGTTCATGAGTAAATATAAAGGCAAAACGTGACGCAGTAAAGCATGACATTGGACTTAAAGTGTTGAAAAAGAGAAGTAAGGACTCAGTTGGCAAGATTCTTAGAATTCCAATAGCAACAGTATAAAATAAAATAATATAAATATTGACATTATAGTAAAAGTGACATATAATAGAATTAGAGGATAGATAAGGAGTAGCTCTTCATATCGAAAACACATTTCTCCAAATGTGTTCCTCTGTTTTACAAATGGAGGAATAATTATTTGGAGGTAATTAATAAAATGTCTAAAAAGAAAACAATAAAACAATATAAAAATGAAGTATATAAATTGGTAAATACAGAGTATGATATATTAGGTGATTACAATGGAAATAAAATTAATATACAAATGAGACATAACAATGAAAGTTGTAGTAATTTTGAATTTCCAATGAGTCCTAATAGTTTTTTAAGAGGTCAGAGGTGTCCTAAGTGTAGTGGAAGAATGAAGAAAACAACTGAGCAATTTAAGAAAGAAGTCTTTAAAATTGAAGGTGAAAAATATGATGTTTTAGGTGATTATATAAATAATCACACTAAAATATTAATGCGACATAATTGTGAAAAATGTAATAATCATGAATATGATGTAACTCCAAAGGATTTTTTATTTGGGTATAGATGTCCTAAATGTTTTGGTACTCCTTTAAAAACACAAGAGGAATTTGAAACAGAAGTATATAGTTTGGTACAAGATAAATATACTGTTTTAGGAAAGTATAAAACTAATAAGACTAAAATATTAATGAAGCATAATTGTAAAGAGTGTGATAGTTTTGAATTTGAAATGTCTCCTAACTCTTTTTTAAGTAAAAATCAACGATGTCCAAAATGTGGTGGCACTATGTTAAAGACCGATGAGCAGTTTAAAAGTGAGGTTTTTAATCTCGTAAAAGTTGAGTATGTAGTATTAGAAAAATATATAGGTGCACATACTAAAATTTTATTTAAACACAATTCAGATAAATGTAATAATCATGAATTTCCAATGACTCCTGATAGTTTCTTATCTGGAGAGCAAAGATGTCCAAAGTGTGGTGGAACAAAAAAGAAAACAGATAAAGAATTCAAGCAACAAATATTTAGTTTAGTTGGTGATGAATACACAGTCTTAGAAGAATATATAAATGATAGTACTAAAATAATGTTTAGACATAATAATAAAGGATGTGGTAATTATGAATATCCAGTGAAGCCTAACTCTTTCTTAAATGGACACAGATGTCCTAAATGTAATGAATCTAAAGGTGAACAAGCAATAAGACATTACTGTAAAGATAATAATATAAATTTTACTCCACAATATATTTATGAAGACTTATTATCTGACTTAGGTAATCCATTAAAGTATGATTTTGCAATATTTAATGATATAAATAAAATAGATTTAAAATATCTAATAGAATATGATGGAGAATTCCATTATAAAGTTATAAAATATAAAAATGAAACTATAGAATGGGCTGAAGCAAAATTTGCAAAACAAAAATATCATGACAAATTAAAAAATGAATATTGTATTGAAAATAATATAGAATTATTAAGAATACCATATTGGGAATTTGATAATTTAGAAAGAATATTAACAGATTATTTAATACACGGAAAAGAAATAAGTGAATTGGGAATAAGAGAATACATTGATGATATTGAGATTAATAATATTGCATGTAATAGCTAAGCATACAACTTATTATTATCAGAATAATATAACATAGAATTCGTCTTTTATTCAGAAATATTATCATTAAACAAATAACAATATAATAATATAAATAAAAAGGAGACTAAATATGATTGAATACATAAATAACACAAATACATTTAAATTAAAATATTCTTCAGTTGTATATCCACCCTTCAATATCAATGTCAATACAATATATGATTGCACAATTGAAAATAATATATATTCTATAATAATAAATAAAATAAAAAAGGATTTTAATGTAGAATATATAAAAGCATTATTTTCACCAATAGAAGGAAAATGGAGTGATTATATAAAAACTTTTGAAATTCCAATTATAGAAAAAGAAGTTAATCCAAATATAGAAATTAAATCTGAACCTATTAAAAATAAAATTCCAATAATATCTGAAGTAATTATTCCAAAACCAATAGTTAAATAATCAAGTTGTTTGAAGACAATATAAAATGTATTGTCTTTTTCTTATATAGCCTAATATTTAGCTTCTTACAAAAGGCTTAAAATGTTAGGCTATATTTTTTGTTCTAATATACATTCTCTAAAAATGTATCTAAATTCAAGCTAATTAACTAGTTGGTTTGCATTTATATATATAAAATATAAAATTAAAGGAGGGAATTTATGACATCGCAAGAAGCTTTACAAAGTGCAATAGAATTATCTATAGCAAGCGTAACAGGAAATGGTACAACAAAAGTATCTCTAAATTGTCAATATCCTATATTTGATATTGCATTAGATGTAAATTTAAAATTTGATATATTAATATATCCAACAGTTGAATTTCCTATAAATAAAATAATTGCAGTTAAAATAGGGAGTAATCCTCAAGCATTTTTTACAGTAAGTTCTAACTCAAAAGCTTTATGGTTATCCGAATTAATGGGAATTACAAGAGAATTATTTAATATAAAAGTTACAGAAACTATTGAGTTTGAATTCCAAAATCCTGAATTAGTGCAATTTAAATTAATTACTGCATTAGATGGTAATTTTGGAAATGCTATAGATATTGTAAATAATGGATTAACAAGTGAACAGTTTCTTATTAAAGCAACAAGTATAAATCCATCCGATGAAAGTTCTGTTTCTGCTATAAGAAATGCAATAGATAATACTACTTCTGTTGTTACAAATAATGGAACAAATGTAATAACTGTAAATAATATTTACCCTATATTTGGTAGTCAATTACCTATGACTTATATAGTAGACAGTTTAATTACTTTTGAAAAAATATTACCTATGGGTAGTGAAATATTTATTAAACATAATGGAGTATTTTATAAAAAAGTAATAACAACTAAGAATTTTAAAAATATATGGTTTAGTGATTTAGTAGAAGACACAAGAGGAGCTTTATTTTCAAAAGTTACTGAAGAATACGAATTCACATTTGTATATGACCAAAGTATCAATATTAAATTAATCACAGGAGAATTAACTAATTTTACAAACTGTAACGTTGTTGTAAATCAATTAACATATGGATTATTTGAAGTAGCAAATAGTAATTCACTTATCAGTAACCCTATTATTTTAAACGACTGTAATTTTGTAATTACTTATGAAGATTACGAAAGAATAATAAAAAGTGCGAGACTAGAATTAGGCAATGACCAATATATTAACATAGATTATGTGATGGATAATTCAACCACTCCTCCTAAAAAGTATATGAGAATTTCCCATTTAGATGAAAACTATAATGTAGAGATAAATCTTTTAATGGATATGAAAGGGATAGTTAATTATTTAGAACTATTAAAAGATATGGCAAGAGGATTATATGTTAAATAATATTGGAATGTCTAGTGGTGGAGGTATAGCTAAGGGAAATATCTTACCTTTACATGAAAATAGTTATCATGGAATGATATTCGTATGGCTAGAAGACAATTTATCTGAACCTAAATTAATGCAATATAATGCAATTTTAAGAAAATGGAATCCTGTAGGTTCAAGCAATAATGGAGGAATTTTCATTACAAACGTTCGACCACAAGATTCTGCTGAAAATGTATCAAATAAAATTTATGGAGATGTTGAAAATGTAAAATTAGATAGTATTATAAGTACAACATCTAAGGTTATCGTTGATGTTTTATTAATTACAGGATGGAAAAACTATGTGCCAAATGCAACTGTTAATAATGTTCCTTTAATAAATGTAGTTAAGATGCTAGATAGACCATTATTTACAGCGAATATATTATTGGATTTAGAAAGTTCAAATATCCTTAAAGCAGTACATGAAGACGGAGCATATCATCAAGTAAATGTATCCTATAATAAATTACCTAAAATTACATCTGCATTATTTATAGGGAATTATCCTATTGAAAATATGGTAGAACAATCAGAGTTAAAGGAAAATGATTTAGTACAAATAAAAATTCAAACAGATAAGCCTGTAATTAGAGCAGAAATTTCAAATTATGGGGCATGTAAATCTCAAATTTTCACATTCTCAGAGTCAGATGATATTTCTATTAGTAATATATTAATTGCTAATAGAGGAAATACTGTGCAAGATTTACCTATAAAATTAAGAGTTCAATCTAATGATGGTGGATGGAGTGATTGGTATACTTCTGATATTACAGGGAATATAGAAAAGGTTAATTTAGTAAAAATAAATAATTTACATCCTATTATAAATGTTACTGGTATTAATTATCCAATTAATCAACAAGCTTTGAAAGGAATAGAACAAGCTACTATCATTCATACTGTAAGTAATTATGATAGTATTACATATGAAAGTGTTAATGCTGAATTAATTATTGAAAATCACACTATATTTGAAAGTAATAAAACTGTGAGTAGAATAAATGGTGGTTATAATGTCAGCATAAATAATTTTAGAATTACTGCTAATAGAATAGCAAATAATGCTAGTACAATTATTAATAAAGTTGTAAATATAGCAAACATAGACCCAATAATAACAATACAAGAACAATATATTAGATTGCGTTCATCCGAAACAGGAAGTAATTATTGGATTAAGTTAATATCAAGTCAAAAACTATTAGAAACTCCAAGTTTAAGTAGTCCCGTGGGAACATTTGTTGGAAACTTCACTACCAGTGATGATATTACATGGAGTAAAACTATTAGTATTTCAGATACAGATAATAAAGGAAATTTTAATTATATATCAATGTCTGCAAAGAATTTAGCTGGGAAAGTTGAGACTGCAATAACTGGTGATGATGTGATAATTATTGGTGGTATGACTAGTAGAAAACTTACATTTCCTGCATTCCAAAGTACGGTTTGCATAGGTGCAAAAGTTGAGAATACGAGTAAAATATCTGTAATTGATTTATCAGGATATGTGTTTACTTATCAAAATAGTTTTTCTAATAATCCTCTTACTTTTACTATTGTAGATTTGAATGGAGTATTGGATAATAAGGGAGATTATTTAAAAATTACAGACCTAAATATAGTAAATCAGAACTCAACCTCAAATTATTATATCAATTTTGAAGAAATTATATAAATAACAATAATATAAAATGGAGTGATTATTATGAATGAAAATAAAAAAGTTTTTCCTTGTTACAGTATGCCTTTGTACAAATTCCTAAAATATAATGGATTAAGATATGAAATAACAGGTAAAAACGTTGAAACAGATAAATTATTCTATCTTTATATGTATGATGAGAAACTTAAATGTCTATTAAAGAAATGGACAGAAGAAGGTTTGGAATTAAAAAAATAATAGTTAAAAACAAAATAATATAATATGCAAAAGAGTTAATCAATTTGGTTGGCTCTTTTATTATGTAGTTTTATAAAAAATAGATAAATTAAAGGAGTGGATTTTATGTTATTAACAAAAGAAGTGGAAATAGGTTTAGGTGGAGGAAATGCAAAGTATTACGAAAATTTAGGATATGAAATACCTAGGGAAGTTAGCAAATACGGAAAATTAGTAATTTCTAAAAGTCTTAAATTAAAAGTAAGAGTAAATGATTTAAAAAACAATTCAGTGGTTAAGGTTTATGTTAAATGTGATTGTGAAGATTGCACGACACCAATAACAAAACCTGTAGTATGGCAAGCTTATTTGAAATGTGTAAAAGATGATGGGAATTATTATTGTCAAAAATGTGGTTATAAATTATTTGCTAAAGAAAGTGAGTTGAAAACAAGAATAAAAAATGGTAAATCACTTGAGGAATGGTGTATAGAAAATGACAGAAAAGATATTTTGGATAGATGGGATTATGAAAAGAATAAAACAACTCCAAAAGATATTACATATAAAACAAGTAAAAAACATTGGTTTAAATGCCCAAGAGGTATACATCTAAGTGAACTAAGAGGTACTAATCATTTTGTAGAAAGGAATAGTATTGAGTTAAGTTGTAAACAATGTAATTCTTTTGCTCAATGGGGAATCGATAATATTGATAAAGATTTCTTAAAAATATATTGGGACTATGAAAAAAATATGGATAATCCTTGGGAAGTTGATTATGGAAGTGGTAAAAAAGTATTTATTATATGCCAAGAAAAAGACTATCATGAAAGTTATCTTACATCACCATATGAATTTACGATTGGAAATAGATGTACTTTTTGTTCAAATAGTAGTGGGCAGATTCATGAATATGATAGTCTAGGATATCTATATCCAATGTCATTAGAAATATGGAGTGATAAAAATATAAAAACTCCATTTGAATACGCACTTAAATCACATGAAAAAGTTTGGTGGAAGTGTCTTGAGGGGAAACATGAAGATTATTTTAGAAGAATAAGTGATTCAACTATTCAAGAATTTCGATGTGCTGACTGTGTTCAAGAAAGGGAAGAATCATTCCTACAAGAAAAAGTTAGGTTATATTTAAATGAGTTGGGATATGAAGTTTTACATGAATATGATACATTAAAGTGCATTAATCCCAAAACCAAACGCATATTACCTTATGATAATCAAGTCGAGGAATTAAAATTTATTTTAGAGGTAATGGGAATTCAGCATTATAAAGTTACAGGTTTTCACAAAAAACATGCTAAAAGAAATAACACAACGCCTGAATATGAATTACACATGCAACAAGTCAGAGACAGATATAAGAGAATATTTGCCAAAAAGCAAGGATTTTTTTATATACCAATACCTTATTGGACAGATAATAAACAAGAAGAATATAAGACTTTGATTGATGATAAGATTAAAGAGATTTTAAGTAAAAGGAGGTGATATAATTGTTAACAATAGATGAGATTAAGAGCTTTTTGTATAGTGAACTTCCTACTAGACCAGTACAAATTGCTAATGATGATGCTATTGGTAATCCTAATGTGAGTATTATTCCAAAAGTGCAATTTGCACCACTTGGAACGCAATATTTACAAAATGATATTATACCTCATCCTTTATTTATAAGAGTTAATGTAGGAACTTTAGACGATTGGATAGAAATTGGAAGTGGAAGTGGTTCGGTGGGGACATCGGGGGACATGTTGTACAAAGATTCTCGCCCGAGTGATATTGTGGTAGGTGGAGTGAATATAGGATATAAGCCAAAAGTTTCTGGAATTTCAATAACAAAACTTATGAGTCTTATATTACATGCTGGTTCAACAGAAATAGTTAAACCTCCTATCGTCAATCAATCAATTTTAGATGGCACAGTAGATGTTTCAATTAATTTAAGTTTTATTAAATATGTTTTAACAGATACTATTAATGCACAAATAAAAGATGTTAGTAAAATAGTTTCAAGTCCATTGAATTTAATAAATAATGTTGTTTTGAAAAATAATGAATTATTTGTATATTTAAATCCTATGAATACAGGTCTACTTTATTCTATTACAATAAAACAAGGAACTATTAGTAACAATGGAGATGATGAGACTACATTTGGAGAATCTACAAATACAATTGATATAACTACAGTATTTGAAACTAGTTGGCTACCAAAACCTTCAGAACCTGTAATTCTACAATCAAATTTAAATGTAACAATTGACCAACCAATAAATTTAAGTGAGATTACGTTTGATGTAGACAATGCAATTGCTTTAAGTTTAAAAAATGGTGCAAAAGTCACTTCAAATATAAGTGGAATTATAAGTAATGCTACATTAGTTGGAAATACTATTCACGTTCCTTTACATAATTTATTAAATTTAACTACATATAATATAACTATTCAAGCAGATATTGTAGAAAACAACGGTGATAATATTACGACAGCTAGAACTTCATCAAATACCAATACTGTTACTGCACAATTTAAAACTATTGCACCTAATGTATCAAAACCAATTATTGGACAATCACCTTTAAATAATACAATAGAACAATCTATATACACAAATGAAATTGCTTTTCCTGTTTCTAACGCAATAGGATTGACATTGAAAGATGGTAGCAAAGTTACAGTTGCTTCAAGTGGTTCACTTATAACAATTGGGAATGCTACATTAGATGCTTCAAACGTATTACATATTCCAATTTTGACAAGTCCATTAGAATACTCAACAAATTATATTATAACAATATTAAATGGAATTGTGGAGAATAATGGAGATAATATAAGTAGTTTAGGCAGTGCAGAAAATACAAATACAATAATTGCTAACTTTACTACAACCACAAAACCTAAACCTATAATTCCTTCAATAAATCAGAGTATTTTAAATAATACAACTGTAGTTTCAGTTAATTTAACAGAAATAACATTTATAGTTTCAAATGATTTTAATTTATCTTTGTTAGATGCTACAAAAGTTATATGCGATAAGAGTGGAATTGTAGGAAATGCTACTTTAGACTTACCAACAAAAACAATTCATGTTCCTATAATAAAAGTATTGGATTATTATACAAGTTACTATATAACTATTCAAAGTGGATTAATTGCAAACAATGGAGACAATATAAATACTTTTGGTACAAGTACGAATAATAGCATTACTGCTAAGATTACTACTGAACCAACAACTGTTACTAAACCAATTGTGGGACAATCAAGTGCGAATAGTTTAACAAATCAATCTAGAACATTAACAGAAGTTACTTTCCCTATTACAAACATAATTGGTACAATGATGAAAGATACTACAAAAATAACTTGTGACCATATTGGAATAATTGGAACACCTACTTATGGTAGTGGATTTATTCATGTTCCTATAATAGCAACATTGGATTATATTACAAATTATTCAATAACTGTTGGTATTGATTCTATTGAAAATCATGGAAATGGAATTGCACATTTAGGTGTAAATGCTAATACTAATATCATTACAACAACATTTACAACTATTGATAGACCTAAACCTACACCACCTATAATTTTGCAATCGTCTTTAAACAATGCTATAAATCAATTAACAACTTTAAGTGAAATTACTTTTGATGTTAGTAATAGTATTGATTTAACACTTGCAGATGGATTAAAAGTTTCTAGTAGTCCAAGTGGAATTGCTGGGACAACTAGTTTAGTAGGAAACATTATTCATATTCCTTTAATTAATTTAAATGTAGGAACTACATATTCAGTTACAATTCAAAGTGGCATTGTTCAAAATAACAGTGATGGAATAAATACAAGTGGAAGTACAATTAATAGTAATTCTATTACTGCAATTTTTAAAACTAAAGCAGGGAATGTATCTGAACCTATAGTGCAACAAAGTTCATTAAATGGTTCTACTAATAAAGAAATTTCATTGAGTGAAATAACATTTAATGTGTCTAATGCGATAGGAACAGTATTAAAAAATGGTTCATTAGTATCAATTAGTCCAAGTGGAAGTATAGGTGTTGTTACTTTAGATGTTTCCAATATAATACATGTACCTTTAAGTAGTTTAACTTATAGTACAACATATTCAGTTACAGTTAATAATGGAATTGTAGAAAATACTGGAGATGGTACTAGTTCGAGTGGTACTGCTTTAAATACAAATACTGTAATCACAAGTTTTACTACAAGAAGTATATTATCTCCACCTACAATAAGTGCTTCAGTCACAACAAGTTATCCTCAAAATACAACTCAAATTATATATGCTATAAATCAAAGTGGATGCACTTTGTTAGACACAAGTAAAATTACTGTAACAGGTGCAAATAAAGGAACAGTTAGTATTAGTGGAAATCAGTTGATTATTCCTATAGGGGGATTAATTGTTGGAAATACAGTTACGATTTCTATAATAAGTGGTGCAATAAAAAATAGTGATGGAGTCAATAATAGTGATGTAAGCGATTCTACATTTGCTATAAGTGAAGCAGAAGTTGCATTGCCCTCACATGATTTTGAGTTAGATATTGACTGGGCAACGGGAATTGGAAGTATGAATTTAACTACAGTAACTGGATATAGTCCTACCAATCCATTGTCAATAGCCAATTATACTGTACAAAAAATACAAGTTTATTTTTTAGGTGTTAAGTTAGATTTAGACAGTGGTTCACCTCAAAAGAATGAACGTATTCCTATAAGGGATTATGAATCTAGTGCTACTCCAAATGCTTATGTAGGAAAATGGTATATCACCTCAGCAAATACACTTAAAATAACTTCTGCACCAACAACAAATATTAAGATAAAACTTATAAGATTAATTTAAGGGGGTGGCTAAATGGCTTATGATTCAAGTGTAGACTTGCAACAAATACAATCTGATGCCTTAACAGGAGATACTGAATCTAATTTATTAATGCCTTTTAACTCCCTTGGTTTTTTAAATAAGGCATTAAATACTGATTCTAAAAGTGTAGTTTCTGCAATCAATGATATTCAAGGATTAACCGATATATTATTTGGTAATTTTACTAATTTTGGTAATAAATTGAATGGAGTATTGTTAGATGTAGAATCCTCAGCAGGTCAAGCTAAAAGAGATGAAATGAAATTACTAACGGGGTATAATACAGTACTCGAAGCTATTGTTGAGATAGCAAAAAGAGGTAATGGAAGTGGCACAAGTGGATTAATTAAGGGCTTTACAATGGATAATTTGACTAATATTTTAACATTAACATTGACAGATGACACAACCTATCCAATTGATTTTACCGCTATATTAGATACAAAAGCAAACAAAATAGATTTAGAATGGGGAAGTTTTTAGGACTTCCCTTTTTATAAACAACAAATGAATAAAAAGTAATACAAATTTTAAGGAGGTATTTATAAAAATGGCTATAGGACAAATTAAGCTTTTACAGGGTCTTGAGGTAAATTTACCTGTTTCTGGTGCAATAAATGAACTCTATTTTACAGAATCTGGAAAAATATTTAAAGGTACAGGTAGTTCTTTAATTGAATATTCTAAAGATGTTATTACAACTACAGATTTAGCTTTAATAATTAGCCCCGAACAAGGGAAAATGTACATAGATACAACTAATTGGACGGTTAATGCTTGGAATGGAACTATATGGAAGGTGTTAGGTGGTTCATTCACTTCTACTAGTACAGATGCTTTAGAAAATAAAACAATCGATGCTACTAAAAATACTATTACAAATTTAGGAACGAACAATTTTGGTACAGGTGTAGTATCTACTGTGATACCAAGCACAGGGGCAGTAGACACAAAATTAGTTACAGAAAAAGCTGTAGCAGATTTAGCATTGGCTTTAGGAACAAAAATTGATGGTGATATTAAGAATGTTTCATATGATAGTGTCTTACAGTCTTGGACTTTTACAAAACAAGATAACACAACTATTGTAATAAGTAATATTCTTAACGCTCTTATTAAAGGGGTAGCGTACAATCCTTTAACAAAAAAATTAACATTTACATTTGATGGAGACCCAAGTCCTGCACCAGTTGAGATAGATATATCTGATTTAATTGACGTTTATACGGTTTCTGACACAGATAGTGTTGATTTAACGATGTCTAGTAATAACATTACGGCAGATATAAAATTATCATCTACAAATGGTAATTTATTAAGTGTTGAGGTTGGTAAGGGATTATTCGCTACTTTAGATTGGGAAATATTCTAATAATATAAAAAGAAAAGAGGTGTAAACATTTATGGCACAAGTCAAATTCCATGTTGGAAATAAAAGTAGTTTACCTGTAATAGCAACAAATGGTGGGGAGATTTTCTGTTGCTCAGATGTGGGAGAAATGTATATTTCTAAAGATAATTTATCTCTTCAATTATACACTAACATTATTTTATTAGAGGATGAGGATGAAAAAGATGGTTTGTTTGCACCTCTTACAGATAAATTCTACTATATTAAATCTACGAAGAAATTTTATAATTTTGATGGAAATTTATTTAATCTCATTGGAACAGGTGTTGCTGATAACATAACGATTATTGGTGGTAATATGATTAAATATTCCTTTTCAGAATCTTTTGTAGTAGCTAATTGGTTAGGATTTTCTCCTAATTTTTATATAAATTTATCTCAATCAGTTCACAAACAAGGAGCAACTAATAAACTAGAAATAGATTTTTTTGAAAATGGAGAGAGCGTGTTTTGTGATTATAAAGTAGATGATTTTGGAAATATTTCATTTTATTCTAGCGTTCCTTTTGATGGATATTTAATTGTAACAAATCCTAATGGATTAAAACTTGATGAACAAAGTTTAACAATTAATGATACAGTCCAAAATCTTGAGTTGACAGGATTTAACTCTGCAATAGAAGGGCAAATACCTCAAAAGAATGCAGAAGGTAAAATCTCATGGATTGATACTAAATTTTGTGAATGGAACGACTTGTAATATGGAGAATAGAGAAGGTGACAAATCTTGATATATAAAAATCCTATAAATTTCCCAGAAATAGTTGGAACTCCTAACACTCCTAATCAAAATTCTATAACACTTTTTGCTAGAAATGATGGTGATTTGTATAAAGTGAACTCTCATGGAGTTGTTTCTAAAATTGCCAGTAATTCAGGTGTTTCAGATACAAAAACAATATGCTTTCAGTATTTTGGATTATTACGTGATATGGAAAAGTTAGTTATATCTTTTCCATATAATGGTGTAATTACAGATGTATTTGCTTCTTGTACTAAGGTTGGTTCTATGGACACAGAGATAAAAATAGAAAAAATAAGCAAAAGTGATTTTATTAATGATGTGGATATATGGACTAATATATTTATTTCTAATATGGTTATTGAATCAGATAAAAAAACTCATAATGGGCTATTTACAATTGATTTAATTAATGGAATGGAAAATGTTATTGCTGAAGATAGATTTAGATTAAGCTTAGTTGGAGAAACAGATATGGAATGTTTAAACGTAGAAATAAAGATAACGTTAAATTAGATATAATTAAAATAATATAAAAAATAATTAAGATAATAAAGTAATTTAAAAATGAAAGGATATGATGAATTATGCCAACCCCAATCGTCTCATGGAAATTAGCTAACAATACTGCACCTACACTTTGCGATTTCGGAACAATCGATGCAGGCTCGGTTTCTGCAACACCATTAGAGTTTAATTTATGGAATAATCAGAATGGTTCAAGTGCATTATCAAACTGTGAAGGATGTAAACTCACTACAAAAGATAATGCCACAGGAGATATGTTGTCAGAACCAGTAAAAGGAAAATGGGTAGAAGTAAAAGGTGTATCTGCATCAGAACACGATTTCTTTCCAATCGGAAGTACATATATACCACCAGTAGGGGCTTCTCCTGCTTCGTATACAGAAGTAGCACATAACGTGTTCTCTGACGACTCCGCTATCCCTCATCAAGTAACAACTCCATCTAGTCCTACTGATAAGATGCTATGGATAGATACAACTAATAACGCAACAACAGGAAACGTAATGAGGCAATACGATGCTACAGGTGCAGGAAGTTGGAATGTAGCTAATGTAATATCGGGAAAAATAAATGATGGTACATTAGCAAATAGTAAAGCAAATTACACATCAATATCTCTAAGAGCAAATATTCCATCTTCTGCTCCAGCTGGAACTTTTCTTTTTGTGACTAGGTAAATCTTTGCCGTCTATAGAAGAAATTTTATAGATTATTAGTGGGTAAAATCGGTGAAATCGTCCATTAAAAACGACAATACCGAGGTAAACTAAGAAATTAAAAAATCTTAGTCACCGTAGAGCATAGCAATTGAAACTACATAGTAGAATATAAAATTGCCACGAGTATCCGCCACCTAAACGTAAAGACGAAGGTGAAAATATATGCCGAACTATACCAATGGAAAAGGTATAGAAGCTAAGATAAAAAGCTTAGTGATAACACGATTGTGAGATATTCATTTACATAAACAATAAATAAAAATATTATAAAAATCAAAAGGAAATGGCTTTGTTTAAGTTGTAACCTTTTGATTTTTTATTTTGAAAAGGAGATATTTATATATGGAAATAGATAGAAGACCACATGGATTTTTTAATACATGGGATAACTTCAAGGGTGAGCTAGATAAATTTATAGAAATAAAACAAAGACCACCTACAGTAATGGAGGTTATAAAGGATTTACATATTAATTCATCTTATATAAAGCAATATGGTGGGTTTGCAGAAATAAAAAGAAAAATGAATTGGAGTGGTGATTGTATAGACTTGTCAGGTTATTATAATGAGAGTTCCTACGAAATGCAAGTAGCGAATGTTTTAATAATGAATAATATCCCATATACAAGACAAGATAGACCATTTCCTAATGAAGAAGGCAGATATAAATGTGATTTTGCATTTCACTTAGATAATAGTATTATATATTGTGAAGTATGGGGATATTCAAAAGAGAATAAATCCAATTATGGAGCAGGAAAAATATATAATTCAGTAAGAATAAAAAAGGAAAAATTATATAAAAAATATGATATGCATTTAATATCTGTTGAGCCAAATATATTTTTACTTACATATGAAAAAATGCAGAATGAAATTATAAAATGCTTTTCAGTTTTAAGTGACTATAAGATAAACAAGATTGAACAAAGGTATTTAATTCCTTCAAATAAATTATCAGATGAAGAAATATTAAAAGAAATAATGGTTTTTAGTGATAACCCTAATATGCTTCCCTCAACAAATATTATAAGTAAAGAAAAGTTTGGTTTGTATAGCGAAATTATTAAAAGATATGGTAGTTATTTTAATTTTGCAAAAGCTATGAAAAAGAACGTAATGCTAAAAATGAATTATTGGACACTAGATATTATTATGGATAAATATTTTTACATATATGAAAAGCACAATAAAATATTTACAACAAGAGAAATATTACAAGAATGCAAGAAAGATGACATTTTAAGAGGGTTAATGCCTGCTTTAAGGGAGTTTGGAGGTGTCGTGGTAGTAAAACTTGAATTCTACAAAAGAATGTTATTGAGAAGAATGTTTTTAAATGAAAAAGATATAAAATTAATAACCGAAATATCTCAAGGAAAAAAACACAGAGGAGACGTTGAAATAACTCAGGAAATTAAGAATACTGCAAAAGAACTTTTAGAACAAATAAATAAAATGATATAAAAAATTATTCCCATGAATCAATACAATGAGAGAAATGAGGAGGAACTATAAAAATGCAAAACAACATATTAAACATTAAACAAATACAATTAAATACACAATATCAGAGTCAAATATTATCACAAAAGACACTTTACAATAATTTAATATCACCCACAAGTGAGAGAGACTTTGTGTGGATAGGGCAATACCCAAATGCAAATATATCTGAATATGATTTCAGAACAAGGCAAGAAAACCCCTTTAATGCCATTTTAAAAGAAAATTTAATAGAATTTGGGATATTAGGTTGTAATTATTATTTTTATTTTACAACATTTGATGGCATGTTTAGGTTAGAAGAGAAAAATATTGAATTTTTATATAGATTACATGATAAAAACGGACAAGAAAAGATTTATAAGTTAACAGGGAACAAGAATTCTTACAATGATATTATTACATTTAAAGACGTAGAATCAACTTTTTCAACAATGGAAAGTCATTCTCATTTAAAAGCCAATATATATCAATATAACTTTGGATATAAAACTAAGTTGGTAACAGAGGATGCTACTTTTTGGTTTAAAGTAATATGCACAGTACCAATAACAGGTGAACCAATATTTATTACTATAAGACTCGTATCAGATAATAATCTACAAGGGGATTTTATAATAATGAAAAACGGAGAACCTACTGCCATAATAGAAGCACCATTGAGTAAAGATATAGCAAGTGAAATGAAATGGATAGTTGAATAAAATAAAATAATATAAAAAGGATGGTGGTGTTTATGCCTAAGTTTTCACCTGAACAAATAGGAAATATGAAAGTGTGGATATCAGCAGACTCATTAAATTTAACAAGTGGAGCATCTGTCTCTACTTGGCAAGATAAAAGTGGTAATAGCTTAAACTTTCTACAACCAACAGTATCAAGACAACCCATTTTCGTATCTAATGTTCTAAATGGAAAACCTGTAGTAAGATTTACTGCTTCCACAACACAGACAATGACGTTAGCATATACATTTTCAAATCCTTGCACTATATTTTATGTTGCAAAACAAAATGGTGTAACGAATGCAAGATTATTGGCAGGATTATCTAATAATTGGTTGTTAGGGTTTCATAGTGGAGGAAGACAAAGAGCATACTATGAAGGATGGACTTCTGTCTCAACAGGCAACCCTCTTTCTACAACTATTCCTTATATTTATGGTTGTACAATACAAGGAGGAGCAATCGCTTCAAAGTCTTATGAAAATGGAACAATATTTGCAAATAGTACAGCAGGAGTGACTGCACCCAATGGATTTTCATTAAATGGGCATTTATCGTCCTCAGAGTTTTCTGATGGAGATATAGCAGAATTAATAGTTTATAATTCAGTTTTATCGGATGTTGAGAGACAAAAAGTTGAAACATATTTAGCATATAAATATAACATCTTAGTAGCCACATATGCTTATCCAAATACAATTGGTGATTTTACAGATGTAGATATTTACCCGTCTAAGACATGGTATCAGTCAACAAATGATGTTAACATCAACGCTAAATTTAAACATGTATTGAATAAAAACGTTAAATATAAAGTGAAAGTTAATACCTATGAAAGCATTTATTCTGATTACGTTACTGCTATTAATACAGAATATCCATTTAGTGTTCAAATTCCCAACAGTAGTTTAAATATAGGTATTAACACTTTAACGCTATACATAAAAGACACAGATGAAATCGAACAAGGATATGATTTTAATATTACAAAAGAAGATAGAGACACGTTGTCTTTTATTAGAATAGGTAATTATAAATCAGAATGGAATTCAAATAATAATTTATTGAAAATAACTAGTGACGGATTAAGACTTGTGAAAGACGGAGTAGATATAATTACTACAAATGATTATTCTCATATAAATACATTAGGAAAAAGACAAATGAATTCAATAACTGTTGATTGTACAGATGATTTTGTTGGAAGCATTGATATTATTAATGATTCAACAAAAATTAACTCTTTATCAGATGGGAATATATGGCAGTATAGAATAGATATGAGTAGGTTTAATAAAATTAATGGATTTATAGTACAAAGAAAAGATTAAAGAAAGTTGGTGAAAAATGGCTGGAATTTTTAAACCTTCCTCAGTAGGAAAAGAAGGAACATGGACTTTAAACGGGGCTGTGGGATACGATGGTTCAACAGGTTATCTTTTATTTAATGGAGTACAAGAAAGTTGGAATACATCACCTAGAGCATTTTATTTTTATAATGCAGACCCCACTGTTAATTATATTGATATTACATTAAACCAAAAAAGTAGAATATGGTTCTATCCATCAAATGACTACCCTCATTATGTAAATCAATTAAAAATAGATATTTGGGATGGAAGTGCATGGGTTGATACAATGAAAAGGACAATTTCACATACCACATCAGACATTCAATGGGTTATTGGGATAGATAGTTTAGAAAAAGGAAGATATAGATTTTCAACGCAAGGACAAACATATTATTATTCTATGCATGCAGAGTGGTATATAGAAACTTTAAATAAGGAATATTCTTTTATAAAAGATGATGACAAAATCTATAAAAATAATGGGAGTAGTTGGGTAGAAACTGATTTAGTTGAGCCATTAACTTATAGTAATTTTGAAACAAGTGGAACTAGTGATTTTACAGGTTTATTTTTATCGAAAAGTAAGGCGATTATATTAATGAAAAAAGAAAAGGTTTTAGATGATGGATATCAATTTAGATGTAACTTGAATATAGCTAAATATAAAGGAATCAATAAGTTGATTTTTAGCACAGGAGTTTTTAATTTTGGAACTTACAAAGCTTGGTCTGATGGTACATATGCATCTTCGCCTGAAGAATATATAAGAGTTACAGATGGTATTCATCAATACAATGGAGATATTGGGGATGGAATTTATAGGTGTGAATTAAAAGATGATACTAATTACTTCGGTGCATGGACAATATATCAAACTGCCATAAATTCAGAAGTGGTGGATGTAGCATCAAAATATATAAAGTTAAAATCGACTGCATGGTGTGGGTCTTTTCCTGCAATAGTATTTGAGGGGCAATATACATTAACTTTTGAATATAAAGGGAATGGAACATTTAATATTGACAATGATGGGACAGATGATAATATGTACAATAAAGAAATAACTGCGAATGCTACTTGGCAAACATATACAGCAACTCAAACACATAGTATTTCGGGAAGTATCATTTTGTATTTAAGAAACAACACATCAACGTTAACTGAAATTAAAAATATAACTCTAAAAAGAAAATCTATGATAGTAGATATATATTCTGATATGACAAGAGACCAAGGTGGATGGGCATTAGTTACTAACACAGGGGCTAAGAATACATTGACAACAATGGCAACATCAAGTGGAACATTAATAAGTCCAACTCAGTCAACAATGGCTAAGATTTCAGATGGTGCTATTAATATGTTGAGAGGTAGTAATTTAGATAATTCCATTGTAAAGCTCGAAAGACCAAATAATCCTACATTTAAAGACTACAATATGTATTTTAGACAAAACACTTTATATACATCTAATTCCCCTAGATATGGCACAGCACAAGATGCAAGTAAAACTTTGTATACATATTATACAACATATAATAACTCAGTAAATAAGATAAATAAATACGGTGCAAATTCAACCAATTATGGTTCGTCACTTTCCACATGGGAGGGTGGTAGTTTTCCTACAGATACTCCGAATGCTTATTATTACATTATGAATTTTTCTACAGAAGCTTCAATTTCTAATAATACCTATGAAGGTAGTAGGTCGGAAAGAGGTACACTAGTATGGGTAAAGAAGATTATATAGCAATTTCAAAAGAGGTGACGGTTTTATGGAATATACTTTATTAAAAAATAAATTAGATAACAAAATTTACACCTTTAATGGAAATAACTTTATTGAAACAAATTTAATAGAGCCATTGACCAAATTAGATTTTGTAAATAATGGAATAATCAATATAGATATTATAACCGAACTACAATGGAGTGCTTTACCTATAAATGATATCGAGGTTATTGTATGGTCTAATAAAACTACAAATGTATACTTGAGTTTAACATCAAAATCAAGTTTTATAACTATAGAAACATTTTCCGACCCACAAATTTTAACTTGGGCAAATACTGGAAAAGATATTCAAGTCAAAATTAATGCAGATATAGAAAGTCATATTAAATTAATTATATCTAAAGACAATAGATTTAATTGGTATGGATTTGATGGGAATACCTTTTCCCCTGTTAGTTTAAATAATATAGCAACGCAAGGGATGACCAAAACACAACTAAATAATATTTCATCAACCCAATGGGATGGATGGTTTGAAAGAGGATATTTGGATTTTGCTATCTATATTTCAACACAAAACCCTTTAGATACACCTTTAGTAAGAAGTATTATAGTTGATTTTCCTAAAAACTCTGCTCCAGTGGTAAATGATTTTATAATAACTCCCAATGTAATATTTAGAAATAGTATAAACATGAGTGCAAATATTAGAGATTTAGAAGGAGACCCTTTTAGGTATCAAGTATTGCTAAATGGTAAAAATAGTGGATGGTCAAATTGGTATGACGGGCTTATTGGATGTGCATTATATGAAACATATGAATATACGGAATTTAAATATGGAGAGAATGAAATAATAATAAAGGTTCAAGATGATAGAGGGGTTGAGTATAGTTCTCCTCCTAAGTTTGTAAAATTAATGAATAATGCACCTATTATTTCTTCTTTTTTATATGATAATTGGAGTTTAAAAGGAGTTATTGTAGATAGTGATGGAGACGATATAAAATATAGGGTTCTAATAAATGGACTACAAAAATATCCAATTACAAACGACCAAACTAGCACAACGTATACAGAGTGGATTACAACTCCTTATGACTTACATTACGAATGGAGTCCATATGATTTAATATTTGGTCAAGCAAATAAGATAACAGTAGAAATTCAAGATAAAGTTGGAGAAATTTATAAAGTAGATATTACAGATGTTGTAGGAAAATATAGAAACATAATGTTCAAAAGTGAAGATGGAAAATATCTTACAAATGACATGGGTGAATTGATTAATTGGGGAAATAATATTTATAGTTATTTACAATTTGAAGATATTTGCACAGAAGAAACAAGCAAATCAAAAAAAGTAATTATAGAAAATGATTTTGGATATGCAATTGATAATGTAAAAGTTTATGTAAACAATAATTTAAACAATGGATATGAGGTTCAATTAAGTAAAGACAATAACTTTATAGAAAACGGGAGTGATACCTTAGAGGAGTTATTATTTTCGGATGTATTAAACGATAATGATATAAAAGATTTTTATGTTCGTGTAAAAGCAAAAAATGTTATAGAATCTTCAACAAATGAGATTTTTGAATTTGATGTAGTATCTAAAAAAGTATAAAAAGGAAGCAGGTGATTAAATGGCAATCAATAATCCTTATTTTATACGACCAACAATAAATAGTGGATTCATGCAGTTGCCCAATATATCATTGGGCAATGTTTGGACATTTGAATCATTATTTCTATATCCATTATCTCCAACTCCTGATTGGAATACATTTATAAGGGGTAGTGTTTCAGACCATCAAATTATTGTACAAAAAACAAATTTGCACCTAGGCATGTATGATAGTGTTGGAGGAAGTGGGTTTAATGATACAGGGTTTGTGATGTCCACACTTAGCAATGGATGGCATCATATGGCTTGTGTGGGAGAAAATAATACACAAAAGTATTATATAGATGGGGTTTTGGTAGGTCAGGTTAATAGACAGTCTAAAAGTGACATAAGAAGTGTTGGTGCTTATTGGGGCAATTCACAAACATGGGGTGATTTTGACGAGGTTAGATTGTGGAATATTGCTAGAACTCAAACCCAAATAAAAACATATGTAAATAGATGGTTAATTGGTAATGAAACAGGATTGGTCGGGTATTGGAAATGTAATGAGGGTATTGGAGTAACAATTAAGGATGAAACTTCGAATAAAAGAAATGGAATATTACAAGGTTCTAATACGTGGGTTATTGGGACATTAAATTTAATAAATAGCGAACTCCATGATATAGATATTGTATCAAGTAACGCTTGGTATGAAAATACCTATAATATAAAGTTTAACTTAAATTTAGAAGCAAAGTATGGAGTTGCAATCCAATATAAAATACTCATAGACGATATTCAGTTTTATCCTGATTCGGGATTTTCATCTTTACTAAATTTGCCCAATAATATAAGTTTTACAATTCCTATATCAAAATTAAAAATTGGAGATAATCTTGTTGTATTTGAAATAAAAAATGAAACTAGTGTAACATATAGGTTTGGTGAATATAATATTATAAAAGAAAATAAAGACACTATAAAAATGCAAAGAAAGTTTTTATATTCCAATGAATGGAGTGTGGAAGATAATATAAAAATAGATAGCAACGGATTAACATTAAAAAAGTACGGTAACAATGTTGTTGTAACTACAGATTATACTAGAATCAACACAATAGGCAAAAGAAGATTATTAAATGTATTTATAGATGGAAGTAGTGATATAAAAAAAGAATCAACATACACAGATAAAATGATAAATAGACACGAAGTTGCTAATGGATACCAAAGTGAATATAAATTGCAACTTGAAAGATGGACAACTGTTAAAAGCATAGAAGTTCAATCAATATAGAAATGTGGTGAGATAAATGGCAAACGAATGGATATTTACAAGTTGTGGAAACTCAGGAAGATATGGAGTAAGTCAAGCACAAATAGATTCATCCTATATTGGGACTAATCTTACAGGAAAAGTTACTAGTCAAAGTGGTATACAAATATGGACTCCTCCATACAATGGACTTTATACAATAGAAGTATGGGGTGCTAGGTCAGGAACACAACCAGAATATGGTGCAGGTGGATATGGTTTAGGTAGGAAACTAAAAGGGAATTTTATTTTAAAAAACAGTAAGTCTTTAAAGATTTTAATAGGACAAGTTGGTGGTGATGGTGGAAGTGATTATAGTGCTGGTGGAGGTGGTGGAACTTTCGTAGCTATAATAGACAACACCCCTCTATGTATTGGTGGAGGAGGAGGAGGTGTAACTTCAGATAGTGCAGGTTCTAATGGTCAAACAACTACAACAACTCCTGCAAACCCAAATGTTGGTCAAGGTTATACAAACTCTCCCTCTGGTGGTGGAGGTGGTGGATTTTATTCTGATGGTTCGGCATCTTTTACTGATGGCGGAGGAAAAGCATTCATCAATGGTGGTTATGGTGGAGTTAATGGAGCTTCTTGTGGCTACGGTGGTTTTGGTGGTGGAGGCGGTTCTGTTGATGAAGTTGGTTGTGGTGGTGGTGGATATACTGGAGGTCGTCCTACAGACTCGCCCCCATCTGAGGGAGGAGGTTCATTTATTGCGACTGATTCTCAAAATGCTGTATGGGATTTAGGTTTAAATTCTGATAACGGAAGAGTAATAATAACTCTCTTAAAAGTATTTGAATATAATCTTATACGTTCAGAAGGAAATATATATACTTTTAAAGATAGTGAATGGATAAATTTAAATATTTCAAGTCCTACTCAAAGTGATTTTGAAAATCAATCAATATCATCATTATCGGAAGTATTTAGTCCAATCACAAAAGCTTTTATGCCAATGGATTTCGATAAAAACCTTGAAGATGGATTCTTATGGAGAAAAAAGATTGTTCAAAGTAAATATAATGGAATTAAAGTATTAAATTGTGGGGAAGTTGTTGTAGCTGATTTTGGAACTTACAAGGCTTGGTCTGATGGTACTTTTGCGACACACGCAGGAGAATATTTAAATCCAACAAAATCAAATTATAAATATATTGGAGCTATAGGAAGTGGTGTTTATAGAATTCAACCTAGCGAAATAGTTTCACCAATAGATGTATATTGTGATATGAATACTTCAAATGATGAAGGTGGATGGATGCTAATATTAAATACAGGCGTAAAAGCAACTTTAACTACAATGACTACCTCATTTGGGACATCTCCTATATTGACAACACAAACAACTATGTCAAAATTATCTGATGCAAATATTAATTTATTGAGAGGAAGCATTTTAGATAAATCAATAATAAGATTGGATAGACCTAATAATCCTGCGTTAAAAAGTTATCCTATTTATTTCAGACAAGGTAATCCTTTTACAAGCTATGCAGGGCTTGAAGGAGCACAAGATGGAGCAAAAACAATATATTATTATTATACTACATATAATGATTCTAAAAATGGAACAAACAGATATGGAGCAAATTCAACAAATTACGGGTCTGCTTTGAGTACGTGGGGAGGAACTTTCCCTGCTACTATGCCTAGTGCTTATTATATAATTATGGATTACAGGGCAGAAGGACTTATTTCAAATGATACATATGCATATGAAGGAAGCAGGTCTGAACGATGTGCTTTATTATGGGTAAAAAGGATTTAGAAAGTTGGTGATTAAATGGCGATAAATAAATCTTTAATAATTTCGGGGGATAGAGTATTAACTTACAATGGTAGTTCATGGATTAATACTGGATTATTAGAGCCACTAACAAAGCAAAATTATATTGATTATGGGATTACCACAACAAATATAATTCCTCAAAACAAATGGCAAGAGTTAGACGATTCTTTTGAGATTGTACTTTGGACAGATATGAATATGTCTGCTAAAGTTTTTATAGAAACGTCTAATTCATATAAACCAATTTATTTACTAAGTGACCCCGATTTATTAAGTTGGTCAAAAGACGATAATGATTTACAAATTACAATTACAGCAGATGTAGATAATTGTTCTAAAATATTAGTATCAAAAGACAACCGAAGAAGTTGGTACACATTTAAAGAAGATACATGGACACAAGCTATTTTAAATAATATTCCCTCCGATGGTATGACAATTGAAAATATTAATGGAATTACAACGAATCAATGGGATGGATGGTTTGAAAGAGGATATTTGGATTTTGCAGTATGGATGCAAAAGCAAGGGAACTTGGAAGAATATACTTTAAAAAGTATAACGGCTAATTTCCCAGAAAATACACCTCCTTTATTAAATAGCTTTGTAGTTACTCCTGATAACATAGGAAGAAACGATATCCAAATTAATATGTCAATGCAAGAGTTAGAGGGAGATAAATTTAGATATAAAATTACTGTAAATAGTAACATTCTTGATAATATATCTAATAATGGGTGGTCTGAATGGTTAAGTGGAGAACAAATACAAAACATTTCAAAAACATATAGTTATTTAGATTTTTTTATAGGAAATAATGATATTATAATTACACTTGAAGATGAGAGAGGTAAACAATATATCGCTCCTACAAAAACTATTATAATGGAGAATCAAAATCCGATATTAACAACAATAATTCATGATAATTGGAGTATTAGTGGAATAATAGAAGATTTTGATAATGATAAAATTCAATATAGAATATTAATAAATGATATTCAGGTTTATCCTAGTAATTCAGGAATTATACCTATTTATACTAAATTTTATAGTGTTCCTTATGCTTTAAATTATGAATGGAATAGTGACTCCTTGATATTCAATAAAACAGATAATAAAATTACTATAGAAATAAAAGATGAAGTAGGTGGAGTTTACACTATTGATTATTCCAATTTAGTTGGAAAATATAAGAATCTTATGTTTAAAGACATGGATAATACTAAGTATTTTACTACAGATAAAGGGCAACTGATTAATTGGTCTTCTAGTCTATTAAGTTATTTAGATTTTGGCATACTAACAGCAGGGCAAGTTACTGAACCAGTAAAAATTTTACTTTCAAATGAATTCTCTCGTCCAATAGAGAATGCTCAAGTTTCAGTAAATTTGGATACAGTAGTCGGATATGAAGTACATATTTCAAAAGATTCGTCATTTAATCCAACAGGAGTAGACACATTAGAAAAATTAACATTCGATGGAGTAATGACAGATGGAGAACAAAAGGAATTCTATTTAAGAATTAGTACAGATGTTCACACTACATCAGTGGGTGGTACATTTGAATTGGATACAAAATCAGATATTTTATAAATTTACTAAATAATAAACATAATAACTAGAACACTCCAAAACTCAATGCAATGAGGATGTGATAAAATGTGCAAAGTAATAAGGATTTAAATTCTGTTATTATAGTTAATTCAGAATTAAAAAAGAATAAAGCATATGGAAGGATACATATAAATTCTGCTTTAAATATGCCGACTAAAATAACAGTATCAAATAATATGGATTTAAATTGTAGAGTTGTTATAAAACCAAATAACAAAATGTTTGGTAAGGTTGATATAGTTGAAAAAAATGTTATTGATAATTATTTATTGCCAATAAAAGACGCTTTTGTTCGGAGTGAACTTCCTGTATTCAATTATGGAGAACAACAAGATTTATTAGTTGGTAAAAACAAACACAATAACGAAACATATCGTTCTCTTCTTGAATTTAACTTAAACTCGTTATCAAGAAATCTTATATTTATCTCAGCAAAATTAACACTAACATGTTTAGACTATGATGTATTATCATCTGATTTACAGTTATTTGAAGCAAATGAAAGTTGGTTTGAAACAGGTGTGACATATAATTCTGCACCTACTAGTAAAGATTTGATTGCTAGTTTATCTGATTGTGGAAATAAAGGAGCACTTGAATTTGATTTATCAAATGTAATACAAGATTGGTATAAAGGTGATAAGATAAAAAATGGTTTCATTTTAAAAGTAGCAGATGAAACTTTAGATGGATTTAAACGATTTGGTTCAAAAGAAAGCCAATTTAAACCAAAATTAGTATTACAATATTATGACCCTATTCCAAAATCATATGGAACTTTAATAGTAAAATCAAAAATAGTTGTTAGAAAAAATGACTATATGGATTTACCCTCAAAAGTAATTGTTCCTGTGCATGATGGTGGTGGAGATTTTCCTTCACAAATTAAAGTTAGAAATGGGAATTATATAAATTCTTTAATAACAGTAAGTAGAGATTTTATTACTTCAAAAATTACTGTAACTGGTAAATATGATATATTAACACAAGTGTCTATAAAAAATGATGGATGGAATCAACTACCCTGTAAAATAGATGTATCTTCTCCTTTTATAGCAAGTAAGATAAAAATTACAAATTCAATTGATTTAAATACTGAGATTATTGTTAAAAGATATGACAATTCAATTATAAATTCTAAACTTATAGTACATAGACCATTTTTAAATTCTAAAATAGTCGTTGGTGGATTAAGTCATCTCCCAATATTGCTTAAAATAAAAAGGGCAGAAGGAACAGATGTACCATCACAGATTATTGTACAGAAATATCAGAATAATGATAAAAATTCTAAACTTGTTGTTACATATTTTAAGGATATGCCTTCTAAGATTAGGATAACTGGTAGAAATGATTTTGATTCACAAATTACAATACGACAAAATGTTAATAGAGATATAAAGACTAAGATAATTAGTACGCATTTCAATGATTTAGTTACTAAGTTAAGAGTAACAGGAATATCACAAGAAGACAAAGATTCACAAATAATTGTAAAAAGAGAAGATTATAATGAATTAAATTCTCAGCTAATAATAAGCTATTTTAATGATATAAATACACTTATTAAAGTTACTACTGCCTCAATTGAATCACAAGTAATTGTTAGAAATTATAATGATAATGATTTTGATTCAAGAATTATTATAACTCCTACAAATAATATACTTTCAAAAGTAAATATAGCTTGGACAAAAGACATAATAACAAGAATGATAATAAAAATCCCTTATGCTTTTGATTTTCCTTCAAAGGTAGAGGTAAAAGACCCTGCTGTAATGTACTCGAAAGTTATTATAAGACATAATGAAACGTTTGATAAAGACTCTATATTAAATGTAAGCAAGGCATTCGTTGAATCTAGTTTATTAGTAAATATACCATTTATTAATAGTAAAGTTATAATTAGTCAACCTAGCATTGAAACTTCTATAACAGTACATAGACCATTTATTGAATCAAAAGTTATCATTTCCAAGTCTTTTATCGAGTCAAAAATAAACGTATCTAAAAATAACTTACTATGTTCTATTACTATATTTAAGCCATTTATTGACTCAAAAATAATAATTAATAGAGCTTTCATTGATACAATATTAAAAGTAAGAGAACATACTGATTCAGACATTGAAAGCAAATTGGTTGTCATAGAACAAGGAATAAAAGATATACAAACTAAGATAAATATTTCTGTTCAAAACAAAATGTTTGGCAGAGTTGAAATAGAACGACCTCCAAATATCAAAGTAGAAAAATTTGCTATACAGGATGCTTATGTTAAGAAAAGTGTACCAATGTTTAATTATGGTGATATGCAAGATATGTATATCGGAAGTAATAATTATGGAAATGAAATTTATAGGTCATTATTATCTTTCACATTAAAAGATATACCAAAAACTGCTTATTTTACTAAGTGTAAATTAGTTTTAACTGCTTGTAGTTTAGAGTATTATCCACATGATATTGAATTACATGAAACTAGTAAAGCATGGTATGAATATGGGGTAACTTATGCAGGTCAACCAAATTCGTTGGGAATTTTAGCTAAAGTTGAATCTTCAAATACTCTTGTTAGAAAATTAGAGTTTGATTTATTATCTTACGCTGATGGTTGGTATAATGGTATATCAATTAAAAATGGCTTTATATTGAAAAGTTCTGAAGAAAATACATCTGTCATTAAAAGATTTTTCACAAGAGAAAGTCTATATCCACCTATCTTAGAAATTGAATACTTTGATACGGCAGTTATTAATAGAGTAAATGCTAATATTAACTCTCTTGTTACTGTTAGACAAAGCTCATATAAAGATTTGAACAGTAAAATAACCATACCTGTTTATGATTTCTATGAGGACTTAAGTTCTAAACTCACAATTAGAAATCGTGGTAATATGGCTAGTGATATTGATAGTACTATTAGAATTTCTAAAGGAGATATGAAATCAAGTATTAAGGTTAGAAATTATGACGAAAATTGGATAAATTCAAAATTACTTGTTAGAAATTATGCTGACGATGATGGATTATTATCTTCCGTAAATATAAGTCAACCAAAGTTAGATTGTAAAATTATTGTTTATAGAAACGATAGTTTTGAAATTGACACTAAATTAATAACGAGAAGAATAGACAATATTGATTTGGATTCTGTAATTAATGTTAAAAAATATTCTGTTAAGGACATTAATACAAAAATTGGGATTAATAAGGATTGGTTGGACTCTAAAATTGTAATAAGAGAACATTCAAGTATTGATTGTAGAATTGAAATTAATAAAAAATCTAATGTTGATTTACAAAGTAAAATTGTAGTTAATTATACTAATGATATTAATTCAAAATTATTAGTTACTCAAATTAGTGATATCAAAAATAAAATAATAATACAAAGAAATGAATATAAAGATATTGACTCGAAGATTAAAATTACCAATGTTCATGATATTTCTACGAGGATAGATGTATCATATTCTAAAGATATTAATTCCAAAATTAAAGTTAGATTAATAGGTGATATTGATTTACCTGTAAAAATTACAGTAATTAATATTTCAGATTTAGATACTAAAATTCAAGTAGTAAAAGGTGATATAAACTCAAGATTAGTAGTTAGAATTAATGAAACTATTGATTTAGATAGCAATATAATAGTATTACCTACGAGTAATATTCTTTCTAGGGTTGATATTGTCCAAGTCAAAGATATTAATTCAAGCATAACAGTAAGAAGTTCTTTTTATAGCGATATGTTATTTCAAATTACTATAAAAAATTATGGAGTAATAGGATATGCATACATTATGTAGGGCTTAATAAAAATATAAAAAACAAAGGAGAATGATGAAATTATGGCAAATGTAAAATTTTATAAAGGATTAAAAACGGCTCTACCTACAACAAATTGCACAGACAGTAGTAGTCTATATTTTTTAGAGGACTCTCAAGAAATATATAAGAGTGTTTTAGGACAATTACCAATCAAAATGAGTGATTATATAATCTGTACAATCTTACCAGTCACAGGTCTACAAGGTAAATTATATTTAGAAACAACAACGTGGACTCTAAATGTATGGAATGGAACTATTTATAAATTAGTAGGAGGGAATCCATTAAATATTACTGCTAGTTCAGTTGATACATTTACAAATAAGACAATAGATGCAACAACAAATACAATTAGTAATATAGATTTAGTCAACTTTAAAACAGGAGTAATTAGTACAGATAATACATTAGTTGGGAACTCAGACAGCACGTTCAGTACAACTAAAGCAGTAAAAGGATATACAGATTCTACAATAAGCACTAACTTAACATCATTAAAGGGAGGAGTTGCTACAGACGGTGATACCCTTGCCAAGTTAAGAGGATTAATTGGTGGAATAGAAACTTTATTAAATTCTAATGATGTAAGTTTAGATTCATTACAAGAAATCGTAACATACATAAAAGATAATAAAACAATTCTCGATGGAGTTACAACAACAAAAGTTAATGTTTCTGACATTATTGATGATTTAATTCATACAGATATAAATAAACCTTTAAGTGCAAATCAAGGTAAAAATTTAAAAGGATTACTTGATACTTTATCTACTCTTGTAGGAACAAAAGCTGATAAAGTAATAGGAGCAGTTGCACAAGATATTGCTATTTTAGATGTAAATGGAAATTTAGTCGATAGTGGTAAGAAATTATCTGAGTATTCAACTTTAACTTATACAGATGCACAAGATGTAATTACCTTAAATAGTAGTAAAAGTTATTCAAATGCTCAAGATGTGATTAATTTGGCATCAGCCAATAACTACACAGATTCAGCAATAATTTCAGCTATAAGTTGGATAGACTTAGTTTAATAAAATAATATAAAATAAAGGTGGGTAACACAATCTCGCCTTTTTCTTTAATTTAAAAAGGGAAGGTGGGATTAAATGGATTATGAGTGAAAAAATTAAGTTTATAAAGACAAGTCAGAGCAATTTACCTGCACAAGGGTTACTGGGTGGTATATATTTTTGTATTGATACGAGGAATCTGTATATGACTAATAGCGATTCAACTTTATCTAAGTATTCAGATATAATTGAATTAGATACAGAAGATGAAAGATTAGGATTATTTGCACCTCTTACAGATAAATTCTATTATGTAAAATCATCAAAACGTATGTATTTTTATAAAGATTCCTTTGAGTTATTAGGTGGTTACTTGTTAGAGTCTAATTTTATAGCAACATTGGATAATACAACAAATATAATTCATGGATTAAATTATAATCCTCTATATGATATTTTACAAGCATTTGATATGTATGTAGGAGGATTGTTGACAATAACAGAAAACTATACTGAAAATATTAATAATAATAGTATTGACTTAGTTGAAATGAGTTTAAAAGTTGGTGAGAAAATTAAATTTAATTTATTTAAAAACATGAAAGTATAAATAATTTTAAGTGGAATTAATAACTCCACTTACTTTTTAGAGGAAATAACTTTAATTTGTTTCTTGTAAAAAGTAATATAATAATATCTAAAATACTTACTAAATTTAATTAAATACTTTATCTTATAGTCTATGAATGGCTTAACTTGGTAGCAAATATTCACTCTCAGCAATCTCACAACTTAAATCATACTAGTATACATAATTACAAATTTGAAGCGTTTTAAAAGCAATCTGACAAGAATGTATATAAAACTAAATTAACTAAATTTAATTAACTATAATAATATAAAAACTATTGACAGTAAACCTTAAAAAGATTATAATCTAAATATAGGGAAATATTCTTATTAAATGCATGTGTTCATACTCTTATAATATTAATATCTTTAACAATGTGATAGAATAATAATAGATACATATTTTTAAAACAAATTTTATTGAATCTATATAATAAAAATATGAATAGAAATTATAGGAGATATTATATGACTAATAAAGATAGAAACCCAATTAAGATTGTTGGAAAAGCTAATCCTATTAAAAAAGTTACTCAAAGAACATTGTTTGATATTGAGCCAAAGGAGATTAAAGTAGCTAAGGATAATGTTAATAATAATGAAGTGTCACATGTGATACCAAAACGTAAGAGAATTAAACTTATTAACTCAACACGTAGAACGCCAAATCGTAAAAAACTTAAAATTGATATGATAATAGATGATATTGAAGATAATAAAATGCAGAAGTCATTAGCTAAAAATGGATTGCGACAAGATAGTATTTTTGATGGAGTGACTACATTTTCAGAAAAAATAAAAGAAACAAATGAGCTTAGTAAATATAAAATGCCTCAAGAAGACAAAGATAAATTTATTAAATTAAGTGATGAAACTAAATTAGGAGTAATGGAAGTATTGTTAGATACCGTTGAGAATAACAAAAAGATAAAATCTCAAATGGATAAAATGATGAAAGATATGCAAAGTTTTAGAAGTCAAATAGCAACTTTAACAATTAGTAATAATCAGCAAATTAAAGAGAAGATAGTTGTAGATAAAAACAAAAAATGGACAATTGATGATAGTGCTTTTATTGAGTTGTATACTATTTCATCAAAATTAAAAGATATATTAACAGAGGAAAGAATGAGTCAAACTGAGATATGTGAACATACTGGAATTAATAAAAGTACAATGAGTAATATATTAAGTTATCCTGAAAAAATAACTTTATTGAACGCTTATAAGATTTCTAAAGTATTAGGTAAATCTATTGAAGAAATATTTGACTTTGATATGCAAATGGAAGATTATGTAGAATGATAAAATAAGAAATAAAAACTAAATAAATTTAGAATTATAGAAATAAATCTAATATATGAAATATTTATATTGTATATTGGAAAACCCTATGGTATACTTTTTTTATTGGGAAGTAATTCCTAAATAAGAATACATAGGGGGATTTAATATATGATGTTTGCTAAAGAAAATAAAAATGGTGAAATAGAATTAAATGGGACAGAGAGTGAGATTGGGGAACTTTGTACGTTTAGAGATTTATTAGAATATGCTTCGGAAGGCAATAATTTAATCAATGGATTTATTATGTGTAGAGATGGAATTATAAACGTTAATAATGAAGAAATTGAATTAGTTGTTAAATCCATTCATGTATAGTACCAAAATTAAATTGATTATAACAAATAGTAATATTTGATTATATATAAAAAAGATAGAATAATTATAAGGGTTGCAAACTGAATAATTAATTGACAAGTAGTGGTTTATCATTCCCACTACTTCTTTTGTTGCGTCAAAAAATGGTATAAAAGAAAGAAAGGAATGATATAAAATGGGTCTATTAACGAAAATGGTAAAGACAAAATGGAATAAAACGAATAAAAAATATTATCAAGAATTAGGTTATACATATACTAAAATAAAAGATGAGTTTGATGTAAAAGTTAACCATCTATCAAAATGGAGTAAAATTAATGTTGAAGTTAAATGTGATGGTGAGAATTGTGGAAAAACAATATTAGTTCAATGGACAAATTATAATATACATGTTCAAGATGATGGTAAATACTATTGCGTACATTGTACACACCATAAGGATGAGGGGTTTATATCATTTGAGCAATGGTGTTATGATAGTTTAACGAATAAAGAGGCAAATGAAGTTTTATCTCGGTGGGATTATGATTTAAATGAATTAAAACCTAGCGAAATAAGTTTTGGAACACAAAAAAAATATTGGTTTAAATGTTTGTCTCATATAGAACATCATAGTGAATTAAAAGGTTTATCAGGTTTTAGAAGTGGACAAAAAGGAAGCCTAGATTGCAAACAATGTAATTCTTTTGCTCAATGGTGTATCAATAATAGTAGAGAAGATTGGTTAAATTTATGGGATTATGATTTGAATGACTGTTTTCCAACTGAAATAGCATATAGTAAACACATAAGATGTTATTTTAAGTGCCCAAAGGGAATACATAAAAGTGAACAAAAGAATATAAATAGCCTTACAAGTGGACATGAAGGAGGTATGGATTGCAAACAATGTAATTCTTTTGCACAATATTTAATAGATACATACGGCGATAATGCTTTAGACTTATATTGGGATTATAAATTAAATGAAATTAGTCCATGGGAAATTAGTAAAAGTGGTAGAAAACCTGTATATATAAAATGCCAAGATAAATTGTATCATGAAAGTTATAGGGAAAAATGTCATGATTTCTTTATAGGAAATAGATGTCCTTATTGTCATGGACTTAAAACTCACCCAAGAGATTCTTTAGGACAATACATAATAGATAATTTTGGAGTTAAATTTTTAGTGAAAATATGGAGTGATAAGAATGATATGTCTCCTTTTACATATAGACCAAAATCCAGTGATGAAGTATGGTGGAAATGTTTAGATGAAAAACACGAAGATTTTTATAGAAGAATAAGTGGCTCAAATATCAGTAGTTTTAGATGTCCTGAGTGTCAATTTTCAAAAGGTGAGAAGATGATTGAAAAATGGCTAATAAAAAATGGATTTAAAAATTTAAATTTGTTTGATATGGATATATATAATAATCACTATAATAAATATACACCTCAAAAACCATTTGATGGACTTTTAGGATTAAAAGGTGGAAGTTTAAGTTATGATTTTTACTTACCACAACATAATCTATTGATTGAATATCAAGGTGAACAACATGAACATCCCGTAGATTTTAGAAGTGAAGGCATTGAAGTAGCAGAAGAAAATTTTATTAAACAACAAGAACATGATAGAAGAAAAAAAGAATATGCACAAGATAATAATATAGATTTATTACCAATTTGGTATTGGGACTATGATAAGATTGATGAAATATTAAATAAAATACATAAAAATATAGAATATTTAGATACATATAACAAATTAAAAATAGTACAGAAACGTAATAGATAAAATAACTACATATATAATAATATAAAAAAGTATTGCAATACATAGAATGTTATGGTAAAGTATTATTATAGTTAATTTGATGAGAGAAAAGTTTGTTTGCATTTTATGGAATGAATTCTCTTATCAAATTTACAAATATAATAGAATAATATAAAATGTGCATTTCATTTGAATGTTATGCTTGATTTAAGACATTCTAAGGCATAATAAATTATTAGATATAACATTACAACTAAACTTATTAGATTCAATACAATGGATATATGAGAGATATTTAACTATTGTGGAAGATTTAATGGGTTATATTAATAATGTTAAAATAATATAAAATACATAAAGTAATATAAATTTGATTATAACTTTCTATTCTAATATGCAGAGGAAAGTTTATATAGATAAAAATTAAGTGAAATAAGGCTTAGATTAAATTCTAGGTCTTTTATTACGTCCAAAATTAATAAAGATAAGTTCAAAAGAGAAAAGAAAGGTCGTCTTGACAGACAGTCAAACTAAAAAGCTTATGAATTGCTAACTTTTAAAATTTAGTGTGAGAGGAGTATTAATATGAAAATAAATGAATTAAAATGTACTTTGAAAGATATTATAAACGACTATATTGTTTCACATGAAGAAGAATATAAAAATGGAGAGCTAAATGATTTATTAGATACAAAACTTAAAAATATTGTTAATATATATCCTAGTAAAATAACAAAAATAGGAGAGAGTCAAACACTTGAACAACATTTAAGAGGTTTATTTGAAGTGTTAAAATGGAAACAAAATATAATTTTCAATAGTGATAATATTTGCTATATATCTAATGAAGAAAGTCAAGAATTAGAAATCCATCATTTAATACCATTTGCAAGAATTGTAAAAGATACTTTAACGGAATTAAGGTTAAAACGTAAGAAATTTATAAATGAATTTTCAGAGCAAGAAATTAATAATATATCGTTCTTATTTTTAGAAAAACATAGGAATACAATAGGTATATTAATCAAAAAGAGTCTACATATCCAGTTTCATAAAATTTATGGAAGTTATACATATAATGAAACTGATTTCAATAACTTTGTAAAATATATAAACAAAGAAATACAATTAGATATACCTAAGATTCAAATAGAAAGAAGAAAGATGCTCTATGAATGTGATTATTACAGAGAGAACTCTGGATTAGCACATAACAGAATAGTAGATTTTGTTGATAAGGTTATAAAAAATAAAGAAGTGAGAAACATTTTAATTAATAATGGTAATTATGATTTAGAAAAAGGACTTAAAAAAAGTTATATAAAAGAATATTTAAATATTAAAACAAATACATTTAAAAAAGCGTTATCAAAACCATTGATGATTCAATATATATTAGACAATAAAATTGATTTATTGTCTAATAATAGATATTTAAAATTTTAAAATTAGAAGGAGTAATAATATGAGTAAAGTTTATTCTAGGGGATTTGTGTTTCTATATAATGAATTGCAAAAAGACTACTATTTAGATGAGGGTTGTCCAATGGTAGATTCTAACATACATCCAATAAGTAAAAAGCAATTTTGGGTGTTTAAATATGATGATGTACAAGTAGCTTTTGATAAATGGTGTAATAGAAAACATAGCAAATAATATAAAATTACATAATTTAGTATGAGTTAAGTCGTAAGAGAAATCTTATGGCTTTTGTTATGTGAAAAATTAGTGTGAAGGAGGAACAGTAATGAATATAAAAAGCTTAACAGTAGGAATGGTAATTAAGAATTATAAATTGATGTGTGAGGTATTGGAAATTAAAGTAACTTCTGGAGCGTCTAAGCAAGCACAAATAAAAGAAATGCAGAGGTATTTTAGATTCCATAAAGAAGGAAACAAATTTGTGATTGATGAGATATTTCCAACTAAAAAAGCTAGTGTGGATAAAAGACATGTTAATAAAGGTGGTTCTTATAATGTAACTGACTATACTAAAACTATAGAAAAATTAATACTTAATCTATTAGTACAAGATGGAAATAAAAGTGGTCTTGGATTTGGTAGAGTATTTCTAAGCAAAAATCAATTGTTAACAGAATTTAAAATGATAAATCAAAACTATGTATTTTGTAAAAGAAGAATGATGAAATTATCTAAATTTTTAAATATACAACAAGAAACTATTGATGAATGGTATAGTTGTTCAAATGATATGTTGGAGAGGAATTTAGAATATGCTTTAAAGAGTTTAGAAAATCAATGTCTTATAACATGGACTAAGGAAATAACTGTAGTAGAAATGATTCCAATGGCAGAGATAATAGAAGATGGTACTAGAATTATTAAACATACGACAATAGATAATTATGGTGATGAAATAGTTGATTATACATATTATGCTGATAAAACGGTAAAGTCTAATTATAGAGAAGGAACTGACAAAGAAAAAGTATTTATAGTCGCAACAGAATTAAAAATAATGTCTGAATTGAAATGTGATGGAAAACAAATGGTTATTAAAATGGGTATGTGGGATGTATTTAAAGAAAAAGTTGATGCTATTGTATTAAAAGAATTAAATATAGCTTTCTATTACAAATCATATAAAATTTTATTCGATGAAACAAATGTTGAAAATGTTGTTGATGATATGTATGAGGAATTTGAAATATCTAAAGATGACTTAATCAATAAAAAGAAATCTTTAAATGGTGATATAGTATGTAGATTAAATTATAATATTGAAAAAAGATATGGCAATGCTGTGGAAGAAATATCTACAATAATGGGGACTCCTAATGACACATTTAAACACAATAGATTGATAAGAAGGTCTAGTGAAAATTATATATCTGATAATAGTAAATTAACGAAGAGTCTTATTGAATTAGGATATAAAAATATAAAAGATAACGTCAAGAAAACAAAAATAACTATTGATAATTCTGAAGCAGACAAAATGATGGATGAATTATTTGGAAAATTAGATAATTAAAAGTTGCCTAATATTGAAGTCCCCTTTATATAAATTAATAATAGACATGTCAATATTAGACAACTTTTGACAATGACAAGTAAAACAAAAGTTCAAGAGATTCAGATTTAACATTTGACGATAGAGCTGTCAAAAGTAAAATCTCTTGTGCAAGGCTATTCGCCTTTTACAAGTTGATATTATGTTAAATTTTTTCTTTATGGTTAATCGATACAATAATATTTAATAATTGTTAGAGTATACAAATTTCCATTAATTGTATACTCTATAGAGTTAAATTAATAAAAGAGTAAAATAAAATAACATAGAAGGTGGTTAAAAATATGTATGGTTTAACAAGAGAAAAACTAGAGAATTTAGTAAAAGATGTTCAATTTGAATGTAAAAAATCAGAAAAATTAACTGAGGTTGAGAATTTTATTTCGGAATTATTAATAAAAAATAATTGTAATAATGTATTTTTATCACTTGATTCTACAACAGATTTAGTTTGTCAGGGTAATTGGTTTCCAATAGATAAAATAACAGATTTAAGATATGATATTATTAGAAAAATATTAAGAATAGATACAGATTTGGAGTTTTGTATTGTAGATTTAAAAGCAGACATTATGAAAAACGTTGATAAAGAAACTGAATATAAAGACTTTGATAAATTTATTGAGGAACACAAAGAGGAAAGTAAATTAGCATCAGAAATGCATCACAAACGAGCAATAACATTAAGAAAAAATAGGATTGAATAAATAAGAATATAAAGATATAAAATGGCATTGACAAATTAATCCTTTATGGTATAATTAAATTGTAGTAAAAATACTATAATATTATTAAAGGAGAATTAATATGAGACCTAAAATTATTAAACCAACTAGACCTGTCAGAATAAAAGGAACTAGAGCTAAATTAGATAAAGTTAATATTGAAAATATTAAAGGAATTAAAAGAAGGAGGGTGATAAAAATGGATAATATTTGTTCTAAATATGGTGAAGTAGGTAAGACTGCTGAATTATTAAATAGGGCTGTAAAAAGAAGTGGATTAACAATGAGTCAACTCTCAGATATTGAAGAGGAGGCTAGAAAAGAATATGCTAAAAGTCGTATTAGATAGTAATATAATTACAGGAGCATTTATAAGAAAAGAAAATGATTGTGTAAAACTAATGGATAAAGAATATACTGGACAATTTAATACTTTTGCTTCGAACGATACAATGGAAGAGATGTTATCAATTGCTAAAGCGTATTCTTTATCTAATGAATTAAATTTAAATAAAGTTGAAGTTGTAGAATTTTTTAAGAAAATAACTAGATTATATAGAAGAGCTAACCCAATAGAAACTACTAACAGGGTTTATATAATTAAAAGTGATGATACAGATAATATATTTTTAGAATGTGCAATGGAAAGCAATACAGATTATATAATAACTAAAAATTATAGACATTTTAAAGAAGCCATAGGCAAGATTAAGAATATTAATGACAGACAAATAACCATTTGCAGTCCTATAGAATTTATGAACATAATGGAAATTACAAGTAGAACAGCAGAAACTGGATTGTAATGTTGATAGAATAAGATGTCAAAATCAATACGACCCATAGCTGAAACTAACTACTGTTTATTATTATCTACTACACAAAGGTAATAGTAAACAAACAACGTTTCAGTTCTTGGTACTACAAATAGGCATTTCAAATAGGAGTGTCTATTATATTAATTAATAAGAATATAAAAATATAAAATAACTTGACATTGATTTTCTTTGTGGTATAATTAAATTGTAGTAAAATATAAATTTATTACAATTTATAAACATAAAAGGAGATTAATAATATTATGGAAAAAGAATTAATAAACAATGAACACCAATCACAGGTAGGATTTTCAGATGAATTCAGTTATGGTAATTATCCTATAAAGTATGAAATAACCAAAGACAATAAACTCAATTTATATGTAGAAGATTGTGCGATTGCATTGGGAGTGACACAGACCAAAAAGTTAAAAGAGGGAACAACCTCTACTACAATTAGATGGGAAGAAGTAAGTACCGATTTAATTGCAATTGATAGAATCCCAACGTCGTGGGATTTGAAAAAAATAGAAAAAGAGGATAAAAAACGAATAAGAAATGAAATAAAAGCAATGACTATAACCGAAACTCAATTATATTTATGGAGTTTTAGGGTAGATAGTGAACAAGGTAAAAAATTTAGAGATTGGTTAGCTATAACAGTTCTTCCCAATCTAAGAGAACATGGAATATATGTAACTGGAATGGAGAGTATGACTCCTGAAGAAATAAAAAGAGTTACTGATGAAAGAATAGAAATGTATGTATTGCGTAAATTTGGAATAGGAATTCGTAAGAGCTTAACTGATATAATAAAGAAAATTATAAAACCAGCTACTTATGAAGGATATATTTATGCCAAATATACTAATATAGTTTATAACATTTTATTAGGGATGGATTGTAAAGAATATAAGCAGTCTATAGGATTAGAGAAGAAAGATAGTTTAAGAGATGAATTTAGAGATTCTAAAAATGAAAAGGCTTTAAACCATATAGCAAAAGCAGAAGATTTTATGGGGAATTTAATAATGTCTGGAATAACAGATGAAATTATATTAAAGGACTTAATAACCAATTGGTATTCAAGAATAGCTTAATGTAATAATATAATTGTATTTATAAACTTTAATAAAAATTATAATAATATAAAAAATTAGAGTTTATAAATATTAATTTATAAAAGTCTCTTTCTCTGACAATATTATTTATGTTTTATATTTTGAGTTTTATATGTAATATGATAAAATAAATAAATAGGAATACATATTTTAAGTTTTATAGAAATATGAATATTATTATTGAGGAGAAGATTATTATGAGTGATAAAAGACAACAAAAAGCTTTGCTATCAGTTAGAGTTACTAATAAATTTAAAGAGGACTTAGAGAAAATAGCAGAAGATAAAGGAATGACCTTACCTGATTTTATTAGATATGTTTTAACAGATTATAAGGAAAACATAAAATAGAAATACTAAGTAAATGGAAGATATATGTAGTAACATTAATTATACAATAGGTAAATTGTTCTAAAGACATAATACAACGGTTAACAATAGTTGATTATAGTTAACATATCCTCTATAATATTAATTGTAAGGAAGATAATTCCTTAACAAGAAAATATATGGGGGTTAGAATTATGTTAAAAGGAATAATTATAAATGGGGAAGTTAGGATTGTTGAAATTGAAGAGAATGATAATGATAATAGAGTTGAATATAGGGATTGTGAGTTATGCAATTTTGATGAGTTATTGGATTATTGTTGTGAAGTTGGAGATGTTGTTGAAGAAAAATGGATATTAATTAAAGATGAGATTATTAAGATTGAGAATGAGGACATTATTAGAGTTGGGATAGGGAAATGAAATACATAAATTTGATTTAACTTTGACAAAAGTGTTCTAAGGGTCGCTCCTTTAGAATTAAGAGGATTAACCACCTCAACTTTTGTCGTTTACATAAAAATAAAATTAGTGGTTAGAGGTTAAAAAAATAATATAAAAAGGTGGTTGATTATTAATGTGTGAAAAATGTAAGGAATTAGAAAATGATATATTTTTAGAGGATTTACCTAGAAAAAATGGAAAATGTAATAAAATTAATTGGTTTAAATCATTAGGCTATAAAGTTAAATTTATATATGATAATATCAAAGGAGAAGTTGAAATCTTAGATTATGACGGAAAGTTTCTATATATAAAATATTTAGATAATAAGCCATTCAAAATATCAAGAGATGGATTTAGAAATTGTCAATTCGGGAAATTATTAGGATTAATTACTTGTGAATTTAAATTTGACATAGGCAGTATGTTTAAAGATGATAAAAGAGACTTAATTATTACAGATAAGCAATATGAAATAGATAAAAAAGGTCAAAATAATAAATGGTATAAATATAAATGTAATATATGTGGATATGAAGGATGGATTGTCGAGTTTGCATTAACTAGAGGTGATAGATGTTCTGTTTGTTCAAATCATAAGGCTATTTTAGGTATAAACACAATTTGGGATACAGATAGATGGATGGTAGATTTAGGAGTAAGTGAAGAAGACGCTAAAAAATATACTAAAAGTTGTGGAATAAGTATTAATGTTATTTGCCCCGATTGTGGTCGTATAAAAGATAAAATTACTATAGCTAAGATACACGATAGACATTCAATATCATGTTCTTGTGGAGATTCGACTAGCTATCCAGAGAAAATCATGTTTTCAGTATTAGAGCAATTAAATTTAGATTTTAAACCACAATTGACAAAATCTACATTTGAGTGGTGTGAAGAATATAGATATGATTTTTACATAACCTCTATAAATGGGATTTTAGAGGTAAATGGATTGCAACATTACGAAGAGTCTTTTGAAAGAATGGGTGGACGTGTAAAAATAGTAGCTGATGAGAAAGAAAATGATAAAATAAAAAAAGAGTTAGCTTTAAAAAATGGAGTAAAAGAAGATAATTATATAGTGATAGATTGTAGAAAATCAGAACTTGAATTTATTAAAGAGAGTGTATTAGATAGTAATTTATCTATAGTATTTAATTTAAACAAAGTTGATTGGTTAAAAGCTGAAGAGTTTGCATTGAAAAATTTAGTCAAACTGGCTTGTGAGATGAAACGTGATACCCCTAATATGACTACTGTAGACATAGGAGTAATCATGAAGCTTAGTAAAAGTACAATAACGAGATATCTAAAAAAAGGTTCATTACTTGGTTGGTGTAATTATGACGCGAAAGAAGAAATAAAAAAATGTGGCAATAGGATTGCAGGTAAGAATAAAAAGAATATAGAAATATTTAAAGATGGAATTTCGTTAGGAAGATTTGAAAGTTGTGCAGAATTAGAAAGGCAAAGTGAAGATTTATTCAGTGCAAAATTGGTAAGAAGCGAGATGTCATATGTGTGTAATGGTCTTAAATCTCAATACAAAGGATATACATTTAAATATGAAGAAGATAAAATAAATAATATTAGTTAAATATTTAACTTGTATAATATCATAAATTGTTTTAAACTATATAATAAGGTATGAGATTAATTATTTTTATTATATAGTCATTATAATTAGCCATACATATCGTAATAAATGGGAAAGGTGGTTAATTATATTGTATAATATTAATAGAAAAAAATTAATTATATTTTCTATTTCTGCAATATTGGTAATTTCAATTGGAGCAATGGTATATATAAAAGATAAGAAAGCTAAAGATGTTAAAAAATATGCTTTATTAGCTAGTGAAATTACTGAAAGAACAAAATTAATAAATGAATTGGAGTCTACAAAAGCTACTACAAACACTGATTTAGAATTGATAGATAAAACTACTGTATATGATAAAGAATCAGACACAATGTATATAGTTGGACATATAAAAAACAATACCAGTAAAGACTACACTACATTATATGTAAGTTTTGATTTAATTGATAACAATGGAATTAAAGTTGGTGATGCAATGGATAGTATAAATGGATTATCTCCTTATGGTACGTGGGAGTTTAAAGCCTCAAGTAGCGTTGCTTTTACACATTACAAAATTTCACAAATAAATGGATATTAAAACATAATTAAATAGAAAACATTTAAGCATTTAACTTTGTTAGGTGCTTTTTATTTTACAATAAATTATACATAGTAAATATATAATAATATAAAATATAGGAGGAATTATTAATATGACAAACAAAGTAATAAATTTCAGTGACTTAGGTAGAACAGAGGTAAGATGTATCATTTATACAGACGAGTTTGGAGTTGTAAAAGCAGAATATTCTCAAGAAGGAATAAAAAGACTACAGAACTCAATTGAAAATCCAATTATAGTTTACAATACAAATCCCGAAACTCAAATAAAATTACAAACAATTGTAGGCACAGCAGGGAATGGTGTTTATAAAGATAAAAAAAATATCGTAGTAACTGCAAAAGAATTAATACTTGATTATTTACCACTTTGTACAAATATTGTTTTGAATTTAGATGCTGAGATAGACAAAGAAAAAATACAAGAAATAATAAATGACCCAAATAAAGAATTTGAGATGGTTATTAATGAAGTTGGTAAAATTGTTTATGAATCAAGTAAAACTTATGCTGATAATATTACTGCATTTGCAAAATTATCAAAAGAAGAAAGAGAAAAAATACTCGAAGAATCACAATCTGAAATTGTAGAAACTGAGGAAGAAAAGGAATTAAGAGAACTAGAAGAAAAAACAAAACTACTAAAAGAGAAAATTAAAAATCAAATGAATGAAATTATAGAAGAAAATGTTGAAATAATAGAAGCCGAAGAAATAGTTAAAACAGAGGAATAATTATGGAAATAGATTTAGAATTCCAACGGATGATGGATTTATATTTAGAAAGTATAAAAGCTAGAGTAGAAGAAATTATGAAGGATGCTATACAGAGTGAAATATATGATAAATATTCACCTACGATTTATCAGAGGACGTTTACATTTTTGAATTCTGTGAAAGCACATATCAATCCTGAAGGCAATATATATTTATATGTAGATATCAACGAAGGGAGTCAGTACTATTCGGCAGTGGATGGTTCACCTCAATTTATGAATATAGGAAACTATTTAGAGGGAGGTCATAGGGATTCTACTGGTTATGGTGGAGAATATCACGATTACAAGCCTCGTCTATATCTTGAGAAAGCATCGGAGCTAATATCTAAAGAATTTCCAGAATTACAGATTATGATAGTAAAATAATATAAAATTTAAACAAAAGGAGTGATTCAATAATTCATTCCTTTATATTTATATTAGAAAGGAGTGCGAGGTAATATGGCAATACCCAGTCTGATAATTAGCAACAATTTTGTGCAAACAAAAGCACAGTTTAACGAATTAATAAATTATATGACAAATACATTAAGAGTACCTTTGACTCTAAAATTAAATATCGGAGAAATACAAAATCAATTAAGGCAAATTACTGCACAAACGGAACAATTTAAAGCTACTATGAGTTCTAGTATGGGTCTCAACACTGGTGGGTTTGATAAAGTAATGACGACTGTTAGAGAAATAGAAGGTGGAATGGGAAAGGTAGCGAGTACGGTCACCACTATTTCAAGTAATATGGGTCAAGTTATTACAACTACAACAAAACATGTATCGTTAATCGGAGAAGCATTAAGTATACAAAATCAAATAAGTCAAGCTGTTGTAAAAACTACAGATAATTATAAAACACAATTAGCTATAAAAGAAAAATCTATCGCAATGGGTGAATCAGGCTTAATTCAACGTGAAAACGTACTATTAGCAGAAGCTACTGCATTAATGACAAAGAAACTAAACTTAGAACAACAAATTAAAGTAGCAAAAGAAAGTGGAAATTTACCATTACAGAGAGCATTGATTTTAAGAGAACAGGAAGTTGCACTTCAATTACAATCTGCGAGAGCTAGTTTATCTAATTCTAGTGAGGCAACTAAATCTACTTTATTACAAAGAGAAGTTGAAATAAGGGCAAGTATTGTTCTTCAAAATGCTAAAATATTAGGTCAAGGACAATTAGAAGCTACTGAGATTAAACGAAGAATAGCATTATATCAGCAAGAAAAAGAATTACAAATGGCAGGAATGAATCAGAAATATGGTTCATCTATAAATACTGCAAATTTAGCACAAGCACAATTAGCTATAAGACAATTAGGAACATCTGGCATAACAAGTCTTAGTCAATTAAATGCAAAAGAACAACAAGTAAATATGAGTTTGAAAGAAATAGGAGCAAATGCTAGAGTTGCATCAAATGCTTTAAAACAAACAGGAGGTTTGAGTGGTGCATTTAATGGGTTAGTATCGAATATGAAAAGTATGGCAATTTGGAGTCTTACAGCAGGTGCTATATTTGGAACGGTTAATGCTATAAAAGAAGGTATTGGTTCAGCGTTAGAAATGGACAAAACCCTCTCAATTTTATCTATTACAATGAACGGTACAAAAAGTGATTTTCAAGCAATGGCTAAAGAAATACAAAGTACCGCTATAGCGACAGGTAGTTCAGTGGAAGCTGTATCAGATGCTAGTAAAATTTACGCAAATATGGGAGAAACTGCAAGTTCAATACTTGAAAAGACGCGTTCTGCAATTATGTTATCGAACGTCACAGGGCTTGATACATCACAAACAACAGATTCTGTGCATGCAATTTTAAACCAGTATAATGAAGTGGGAAAGACGGCTACGGTAACATCTGAGCATGTTGCAAATTCTCTAGTAGCAATAAGTAAAAATATGGCAATGGACTTCGGTAGTCTAAAATGTGCCGACTAGGGTAGAAATATTCCTATGAAGAAACAAACCAATATCGGTAGAAGCTAAATTATAAAAATAAATCCAATACCTCAATAAAAACTTTAATATGTCACCAACATAAAAGTATAGAATATAGTAATATAAATATAATATAAAAAAGGAAGCGAAATTAATGAAAAATAAGTATGGTCAAATCTATATGATAACTAATAAAATAGATGGGAAAGTCTACATAGGTAAAACCGTGGGTAGAGATGTTCTCAAAGATAGATATAATGGTAATTTACTATCAACGCATAATTTACATTTAAAAAATTCTATTTTAAAATATGAAATACAGAATTTTGAGATTAGCACATTATGTTGGGCAAACTCAAATGAGGAATTAGGAAATAAAGAAAAAGAATATATTTTAAAATATGATGCAATGAATGATAAAAAAGGATATAACATGCATGAGGGTGGACAAGGTGGAAGAATGAGTGCTGAAATTAATCTTATAATTGGAGAAAAATCAAAGGAGTTTTGGGATAGTCATTCTGAAAGAAAACTTGAACTTGCTAAAAGTATGGTTGGTGAAAATAATTTTCTTGTAAAGCTAGGTGGTCATAACGATGAAACAAAATTAAAAATGAGTAATTCGAGAAAACAACTATTAAAAGACCATAAAGACATTTTAGATAAGTCATTGGAAGCTTGTAACACACCTCAAGCTATTAGAAATAGAGTAATATCACAAAGCAAATTTTGGAATATTCAATATGATTTAGGTATGAATGAATTAAATAGATTTCATACGATGAAGGATATGTATAATTTTATGATTAAAAATAATATTGAGACAAATATAACTTATGGTGGATTTAAAAATAAGAGCAAACTGAATAAGGTGTTTGGTGAACACCAATATAAAGGATTTTATTGGAGAAAAATTGGGAAATGATTTTTATAACAAGCTAGTACCGAGATAAAGCACATTATAATAGATGTGGCTCATCGTAACGCATAGAAGTTGAAACTGTGTTTTAATGCAGAACAAAATACTTCCACGAGTGGTTTGCACCTAAACAAGTAAAGTTGAAGGTGAAAATGTATGCTAGACTGGGTAGTATTGACCTACCGATTAAAATGAGGGAAACCTCCAGAGCAGTAGATAAAAAGCTACTGGGTAATTACGTACGGCAGGTATAGAAGAAATAACTAAGGGAATTCAGGTAGTGGGAACAGTTTCGTCCCAAACAGCAAAACTTACCTCAGATGAAACAGAAGCAATGATTGGAGTAACAAAAATAATTTAATAATTATAGCTCCCTTTGTCAAGTAATTGGCATAGCAAATAACACATATATGCAGGTAACTCCTAAAGCCTTACACTAAAACGGAATAGCGAATAGCTATATATGGAATGGTACGAAAGTAGAAAAAACGTAAGGATGATTAAATGGTTAAATCCTAATTAATCGTAAACAATGGATGTTCATGCAGGGAATTAGCGAATAGCTTTGCCCTCAACGACTATCTCGAAAGAGAGTAAAACCGTAAGCGATTGACGGAGGAAAAGTGTTACTCCTTATTTAATAAGGATGGTGAAATAGTCTCGACTCTATATGAGAGTATAGGAAGTTTATTATATTAAATTAATATAAAAGAACTGCTTGGATTTAGCAAATTTAGGTGAAGATTACGCAATTGTAGAAAAAACTCGATTAGGTGGAGAAACTGTCGGAAATGGTCTAAAAACCATAATGGCAAGAATCTACCAATCAAAAAGTATAGACCCAGATGTTTCTGATGAAGATATGTCTAAAATGTCAGCGATGCTTAGTAAATTAGGAATACAAGTTCGTGACACTACTGGTGCTTATAGACCTCTAAATGATATTTTGCAGGAAATAAGAACTAAACAAGAAGGACTTACTGATTCCCAGAAAATGGCAATTAATACACAGGCATCTGGAATTCGCCAAGCTAATATTTTTGCGAATGCTCTTAGTACTGTAGAAAAAGCACAGACTCTAAGTAACGAGGCAACCAATTCAAACGGGGAACTACAAAATGCGAATAATAAGTACTTAGATACGGCTCAAGCAAAATGGAAAATATTGGGTTCTACTATGACGGCAATGTGGCAGAATTCAGTATCTTCAGATGGAATTAAAGGAATGATTGATGGATTAACAGGAATTGTAAAAGTTTTTGGTAATTTAAAAACTATAGCAATGGCAGTTGTAACAACATTGTTACTTTTTAAAGGAGTGGGAATTCTTAGTTTTTTTACAGCACTTCCTGCAAAAATAATTGGAAGTATTACATCATTAACATTATATAGAAATATTTCTGCCACCGTACAAATGCAACAAGCAGGAATGATAACAACAAATCAAGCATTATCGTTCTCATTTAAAGCATTAGGTGTTTCAATAAAAACAGCTTTTCTCTCTAATCCGCTAGGTTGGATAGCATTAGGAATTACTGCTATAGCTAGTGCCTTTTCCTTTGCTAGTTCTCAAGCTAAAAAACTTCAAGAGAATAACGCAGAACTACTTACAACCTCTAAAGAAGCAACTAATGCCAATAATGAAAATTTAAAATACTTTCAAGAAGAGGGAAATTCATATGACACATTAAAAGACAAAGTAACATTAACCACTGCAGAAAAACAAAAACTTCAAGAAATTCAGACCAAAATAGGAGAACAATTTCCTCAATTAATAAAGGGATATGATGCTGAAGGAAAAGTTATTATTGATAAAACTAAAAACGTAAAAGATTTAGTTGAAGCTTTAAAAGAACAAAACACACAACAACAAAATATATTATTAGCAAATGGGGGAGATGCTTTAAAAGGGTCTCAAAAAACAATCTCTAATAATAACGCTTCGAAAGTTGAAAATAATACAGAATTAAAAAAACTAGAAACAGGAAATTATACTACTGGTCATAATGACGCACCTATATATGAATCAGAGAATATAACTGCCTATACTAAAAAAGTAGCAGACTTAACAAAACAACAAAAAGATGGGAAAAATGTAACAGATGAATTAGCAAAAGCAACGGCAACATTAAAAGACTTAGAATATAAACGTTCTGATATATTAAACGCTAATTCAGTATTAGAATCAAAAAATAAAGATGAAATGGCTAAAATAACTCCATATATTAGTGCTGTTATTAGTCAGTATGAAGGATTAAATGATGTTCAAAAGAAATTTGTTGAAAATAGTGTTGAATTAACTCCATCGGATTTAATGAAGTTTGGAGAAGGAGATTTTAGTGGATTAAGAACAGCAGTTAATGAACAAATTAAAAAACTTTCTAACTCTAAAGAAGTTGTAGACCTTGATAATTTAATTAAAATAGAAAACCCAAATCCTGCACAAATAAAGGAATATTTTGATTTAATATTTTCATTGGCGAAAAAAACTGGTAAAAATCCCATAGATTTATCAAAATTAATGCCACTACAAGGTGATTCAACAGAAATAGAAAAACAATTAAAAATTTATCTTGATGAAGTTAATTCTAAAATGAAAAAAGAAAAAGACAGTAATAAAATAAAAGCGTTAAAAACACAAGCAGATACAATAAATAATATGATTATTGCAGTACATGTTGAAGCAACAGAGGTTGATGATGCACAAGTTAAATTGGATAAACTAGCAACTGCTATAAAAGCTTTAACAACAACTTTTGACACATCTATGGATTCAATATCTTCTTATAATAAACTTATTTCACAATTCGATGAAGATGGTAGTTTTTCTGCTGAATCTATAAAGGAAATAATTGACAGTCATCAAGAATTAGCTGGGTATTTAGGCGATGAACCACTTCTCTATAATAAAATAAGTGAAGCAATGAATGCTTCGAAAAATACCGCAAATAAAGCTTATGCAGAAATGATGGCTTCTAATGAAGCTTACTATACCTCAAATATTAAAGGAACAGACATAATTAAAAAAGCATTAGGCTCTTATTATGATGAATTATCAGTAGACCAAAAAAATGATTTAGAAAATTCTAAAACACTGGCAGAAAGTAAATTAATTGTTGAAAAATCACTCATTTCAAGATTAGCCTCAGCTTGGGATGCTTATAATAAAGCTGTTAGTGATGTCCTAAGTAAACATACTGAGTTAGCAACAAGGGCAGAGGGAAATGAAGCAGGAGATGAGCACACTGATGCTCTTTTAAGTCGGCTAGTTGGAAACAATAAAGCAGTGCAAGATGCCTACACTTCGGCACAAAGTATACAGTCTCAAATTGATAAAATCGATACTTCTTTTAGCAATATTACTGCCAACATAAAAGCTCCAAACATTGATTCTTATGGTGCCTCTGTGGAAAAAGCAACTGATTCAACTAATAAGCTTACTGAGGCAGATAAAGCTTTAACTCAAGCCAATAAAGATTTAGCACAAGCTACAAAACAATCAAAAAACGCAACAGATGATTATGATAATGCTATGAAATCTTTATCTGTACAAATGAAATTACTTGATTCGAGTCAATCTAAACTTGAGGAACATTCTAAAGCTTACCGAGATGGAATTGAAAAGAAAATAACATTGTTAAAACAAGAATTAGATATAACTAAAAAATCTATGGTTGTGAATCAAGCTAATGCCAAAATATTACAATCACTTGAAGGTACTGCAAATATAGCTAGTGCTAATTCTGTATCTTCTAAAGCAGGACAAGACGTAGTAGCCGAAGCAAAGAAATATCTTGGAACTCCTTACGTATGGGGAGGTTCTAATACAAATGGTTTTGATTGTAGTGGGTTGGTACAATATGTATATAAACAACTTGGAGTAGATATAGGAAGAACAACATATGACCAAGTTAAACAAGGTACATCGGTAGCTAAAAAGGATTTACAAGCAGGTGATATTGTATTTTTTGGAGACGCATCAAGCCCTCATCATGAAGGAATGTATATTGGTGATGGTAAGTTTATTCAAGCACCAAAAACAGGTGATGTTGTTAAAATATCACAATTAAATAGCAGAAGTGATTATGCAGGAGCTAGACGTATTTTAAGTGGTGGCTCTTCGGCAAGCAAATCTTCTACATCATCAAGTTCTTCAAGTAGTGGTTCATATGCAGGAGGATATGCAAATGGTAAATATAAAGATTGGATAAATCAAGCAGGAGCAAAATATGGAATTGACCCAAATATAATTGCAGGAATTATTCAAACCGAATCAAGTTTTG